>JABUBN010000066.1_pt1 | contig 25480 bp, 32 predicted proteins | sample 7240341 | NCBI WGS metagenome assembly JABUBN01 (sample SAMN07256345, study PRJNA390944) | subsurface metagenome | isolation source: Methane hydrate marine sediment | place: Pacific Ocean: Eastern North Pacific, ODP site | reverse complement strand
AGGCGGTGGTTACACGTTCTGGAAGGACCCCTTTGTAAACGGAATTACGAGATGGGGACCAAGGCTTAAGTGTGCTGCACTGGGCAGGGAAGTTTACATTTCGGAAAAGGGTGACTACTGGACAATAAACTGGGAGCCAGTGCATAAGGATTACGATTTCTGGGAATGCAGGGTTGGACTTGGCTACAATATAATAAAATCCGAGAGAAACAAAATAGAAGGTAGCGTTTTATACTTTGTTCCTCCCGACAAGGATTTGGAGTACTGGCTCATTCGGATAAAGAATAAAAGTAACGAAGCTCGCAAGCTGGAAGTATTCACTGGTGTCGAACTATCCTTAGGGAACATAAGAAGTGACATGTTGAGCACGGAGTTTCACGAATTATTTAACAGAGTATATGAGGAAGAAGGCGTTTTATATGCTGAAAAGACTTTCTGGGATAGACTACGCGGGATGCATAGTGCGAATGAAGAATGGCCAACGAAAGTATTCTTTGCAAGCGAACCCAAAGCAAATGGTTTTGACTGTCTGAGGGATGCCTTCTTCGGTGAGTATAGGCTGGCATCAAATCCGATAGCAGTGGAAGAAGGGAGATGCAGAAACTCAGAAAGCGAAGGCAGGAGTTCTATTTTCGCTTTTCAACACTCTTTAAACCTGAAAGGAGGAGAGGAGAAAGAGATATTGGTTAGCATGGGTGTGCTAAAGGACATACTAATAGAAAGGGATATAAGAATAGAAGCAGCGAAAGAATCGTTCTTTCGATTAAAAGCATACTGGGATGAGATAATAAACGAGGGCGTGATTGTAGAGACACCGGATAAGAATCTCAATTTGTCGGTAAATATCTGGAATAAATACCAAAACAGGATAAATTTCTGGTGGTACCGGTCTGCCGCATCCTATTATCTGTTTGGTTTTGACACCTTTGGGTACAGAGACGTAGCGCAAACAATTATAGGAACCCTGCCAATAGATGCAGAGCTTGCGAGGGAAAAGATAAAATTTATCGCAAAGTTCCAGTTCAAAGACGGTAACACGTGCTTTTCGTTTTCACAAGTATCAATGCGAGGTGCCAGAGCAGACCATACAGATGTCCCGCTGTGGTATCCTCTGGTCGTATTTTGCTATTTGAAAGAGACAGGTGATTTTGATTTCCTTTATGAGGAGGAAGATTTCCTGGATGGAGGGAAAGGGACGATATACGACCATGCAAAGCTCGCAATAAATTATATTTTATCAAGGAGGAGTGATAGAGGACTCGTTTTGATTGAACGTGGAGATTGGAACGATGCACTTGATTTCGTTGGCGAAAGGGGAAAAGGAGAGAGTGTGATGGCTTCGCAGATGCTGTGCCTGGTGCTGGATATGTGGATAAAATTGAATGAATTTTTGGAGTTCCGGGATGTCGCATCACAATACAGGAAAGAAATGGAAGCGCTAAGGGGAGCAATATATAAGCACTGCTGGGATGGAGAATGGTATGTGCGAGCATTCAAAGACAACGGTGGAGCTATTGGGTCTAAAATAAACGAAGAGGGTAAAATTTATTTGAATCCGCAAAGTTGGGCGGTTTTCAGTAAAATCATTCCCGAAGATAGATCTAATAAATGTATGGACGCCGTAGAACAGTATTTGGAGAGTGATTACGGGACCGTACTCTTCAGACCCGCTTATTCTCGTCCCGACAGGTCCATAGGGATGATTACGAGGTTTATAAAAGGGGAAAAAGAGAATGGAGCGGTGTTCATGCATGCCTCTGCATGGAGCATCATCGCCGCAGCACTGCTTGGTCGAGGTAATAAAGCATACGAATACTACAAAAAAATGCTTCCAATGAATCTTGCTTCCAACCCTTCATTTAAAACCGAACCATACGTATATCCGGAGTATGTAGCAGGTCCGGACTCCCCGCATTATGGCGAGGGTTCACACTCATGGCTTACTGGTAGCGCTGCCTGGATGTGGCGTGCTTGCGTGGATTACATATTGGGTGTTCGACCTGAGCTTGACGGTCTTAAGATTGACCCGTGCATACCTGCCGAATGGTCATCGTATAAAATAAAGAGAAGGTTCAGGAATGCAATATATGATATAACTGTGAATAATCCAGAAGGTGTGCAACATGGAGTGCGAGAAATAAGAATAGATGATGAGAAATATGAGTCAAATATCCTTCCTGTGTATGCGGATGGCAGGATTCATCGTGTAGAGGTGATATTGGGGAGAAAATGAAAATAGCGATGATGAGCCGATGGAATGCCACCTGTGGCATATCTGCGCATGCGGAACTCGTGGGAATGGAATGGGTGAAAAAACATGACCTCACCGTATTTGCCCCTACATTAGAATCCGCGACGGATTGGCATCATAATCCCATAGAGAAAGAGGATGAGGAGTTTGTAATACGGGGCTACGAGCAGCCAGAGACTATCGGAAAAACAGGATGGATAGACGAGAGGCTGTGGAAAGAAGATTACGACGTGCTCGTTATCCAGGATTTGAAACTGATGCCCATCCCGAATCTGGTGCAGATATTCCCAAAGATAAGTGCAAAGAAAGTGCTTGTATGGCATGAGGGAAATCTGTCGATATGTGAAGGCTTCTATAAGCTAAACTTCGACGCAATTGTATGCTTCGACACTCGCTATAAGAACGCGCTAAAGGGAAAATATCCAGAGGAGAAGTTCCATATAATTCCTTTTCCATGTCGTCCAGTCGCTAAAGTTAAAGGAGATAACGGCAAAAAGAGAGCAAGGAATGAGCTTGGCATTCCAGACGAAAAGACTATTCTATTCTCCTTTGGAAAACAGCCTCTATACGAGTATAAGGATTATCTGTGGTTAGCGAACGAATTAAAAGAAAGATACGACTTGAAATATTTGGTTCTTCGGTCTTATGGCGATTTACCGCCGGAAAGTGAGTTCTTAGAAGTTCGGAGGGGAAGACCGGAATATGAAGAGATATATAAATATTTGCGTGCTGCGGATATCTTCCTTTTGGCAAAGTCGGAAACAGAAGACATTGTGGTCTCCAGCACGGTTTTCCAATGTTTGGGGGCGCTCACACCTATTGTCGCTCCAGAAGTGGGATATGTAGAACTAATGGGTAAAGAGATAGTGAAATATAAGAATAGGGAAGAGTTAAAGGAGAAAGTTATCAGGCTCATAGAAGAAGAAGATTTGAAGGAAGAGGTTTTGAAGCATGCGGAGCAATATGTGAAAGAGAATTCGGTGGAAAAAATCGCGAAAAAGTTTATAAGGATGTTTGAAGACGTTTTGAGGAGTTGAAATCAGCTCAGCCAATAGGGGCAATAGGCAAACTATATATAGTACTTTCTTTCTAACTTGTTATTAAGCGAAGTGGAGAACAAATGAAGATTGCAGTGATGACATCATGGAACGTTGAAACTGGCGCTGCGGTGCATGCAAAAGCGCTGGTGAAGGCATGGCTGGAGATGGGGCATAAAGTAACCGTATTCAGTTTTCTTAAGGATGAGTTCGGCGAAGACAAATTTACGGGTAAAGACGGACGTTATGTAATAAGATGCTTTGGAAAAAACTTCCTGGACCCGAGACCCATTCTCACGACAGATTTTGACATCTTTGTAGTGGAGGACTTAAGGACTCTCCCCGTAGAACAGCTCGCCAGGATATTTCCCATGATAAAAAATCGGGCGAGAACGGTTCATATCGTTCACGAAGATAAGTTACCGGAGGAAACATGGTTTTATCAGTTTCCCTGGGATAAAGTGGTTTACTTCGGTGAGCGGCAAGAGTTCCTGAAGGATGTTTATCCTGATGCAGAATACATCCCATTTCCCTGTTTCCCTGTAAGGCATGGGGACAAGTATGAAAGCAGAAAAAGACTCGGTTTGCCTATGGATAAGAAAATAATCTTCACCTTCTGCCAGAGGGGATATTATCCCTACTTGAGATACTTATGTGAAGAGTTAAAGTTTAAAGTGGTTTTATTATTTGTGATTTCTCCGGGCTACGAGATGCTTGAGAAGGAGTCGGCACCGCCATGGATGATCGTTCGTGAAGAGGGGACTTTATCGGATGAGCGGTTTGACGACTATCTATTTGCTTCGGATGCGGTTATCTTTCATAAATACCAGAACAGATACCACAGGCTTATCTCCGCTACAATCTTCCAGGCGATAGGTGCTGATTGCCCGATCTTTATTCCACAGCAATCCGAGTACTTCCAGCCATTGAAGGATGAAGTGGTTTATTATAGTGATACGGAGGACCTGTGCCGGAAATTGGTTGCCTTTTGTGAAGATGAGAGGATAGCAAAGAGAGTTATAGAAGCGGAAGAGGTGTACACACATATAAGGTCTGCGGAGAAGATAGCAGAGATATACATAGACGTTTTTACCGGGGTATTGAAGGAGAGGGGGTTGTAACTGAATGAAGCTGAGGCGTTACGAAGGCAACCCGATATTGAAGCCCAAGCCAGAGAATGACTGGGAATCCGAAGATGTTTTTAATCCTGCGGTTGTTTATGATAAGGGTTTATTTCACCTCCTCTACCGGGGTATAGGGCGGGATGGTATTTCAAGAATAGGGTATGCAGTAAGTATGGATGGCTTCAACTTCTTTCGCTTTGACAAACCCGTTTTCACGCCGAAAGTGATATTAGAACCACAGGGGTGTGAGGACCCAAGGCTGGTAAAACTTGAAAACATATTTTATATGACTTATACCGCTTATTCTGAGAAGGGGATACGGGTAGGCTTAGCATCCACGGATAACTTTATCAGTTGGAGGAGATATGACGTATGGTGGCCTGAGATGAATAACAAGAATGCCGTTCTCTTCCCTGATAAGATTGAAGGTAAATATGTGCTTCTTCATAGGCCAACACAAGAAGGAGAGCGTATGGGTATCGGGATTGCTTACTCAGATAACCTAACCGAGTGGTATGGAGACAGAGAAATTATGGCACCGTGTGAAGAAGAAGGAAGTTGGGAAAGTTATAAGATTGGTGCAGGTGCTCCGCCAATAAAGACCGAGAAGGGGTGGTTGCTGATATATCATGGAGTTGATGAGGATAAAGTATATAGATTGGGAGCGGCGATGCTCAGCCTGGATGACCCTTCAAAATTGTTATACCGGCATCCCGAACCTATTCTCGAACCAGAAGCGGATTATGAAATACGAGGCGAGGTCCCTCGTGTTGTATTTGCTTGCGGTGCATGTGAGGTAAGGAATAAATATTTTGTATATTACGGTGGGGCAGATAGTGTAGTTTGCGTAGCTACCGTGAATAAGGAAGAAATGTTAGGTATTTTTTGAGTTCATACCTGTTCGCACCATCACAAGTGCATCTTCGTCGCCGTAATACTTCGGGATTATAGTTCGCAAAGAGAAGCCTGAATGCTTATAAAACGCCTTTGCCACTTCGTTGCTCGCGCGCACTTCCACACTTGCCTTACCTTTCGTTACTTTCAATACCTCCGTCACAAGCTCGGTCCCTATCCCTCTCCTTCTATACGCAGGATGCACTGCGATAGACACTATATGCCCTTCAGGATAAAAGATAATATAGCCAACGATTTTATTCGTGCCCTTTCCTTCACCTTCTTCATATACTATGAAATTATCGGGGTATGCGGACGCATAATGCAAAAAAATAAGCTCGTCGTAAGGCGATTTTGGAAATGCTTTCTCTTCTATTCTTAAAATTTCCTCCAAATCCGACCTTCTGAATTTCCTTATCATCCGTTAAATGACAGCAGCATTCCTTTTCCTTATCCTCCTTTTATTCTCTTCCCGGTAATCATCCAAAGTCCGCCCTTTTAAAGTCCCATCCGGAAATACAGTTATCCAACCCCTTTTTACGCCTATTTTCCGTTCTCGCACACAACTCTTGCCTATCACCGAGTTTTTCATATATTTAGCGACAATCGAATAAGCATGCTCTATCTCCTCCGGAGATGGATTCCTTGATATTTTCTCGTAGCTCAACTCCGCTCTGAATCTATTTATCCTGTAATCTATCTCACCCTTATCGTCTATTTCAGCTAAAAACTTCGCTATCTGCTCTATTTCGCGGTCATCCGCAATTCCCGGTATATAGACGGTGTTCACCACGAGCTTTATTTTACCGTAGGCATTTCTTATATTCGCTAATATTCTTTTATTCGAGTGTCCGGTGTACCATTCATGCAGTTTTTCATCCCACACCTTCAAGTCAAACATGACTTCAGCCAAACCCGCTTCTATTAGCTCTTTCAGGTAAGCATCGTCTAAAAGGTGTCCATTCGTGTCAAGCACTATCCATCCGACAAATTTCTTTAACTGCGATACCAAATCCACGAGATAATGTTTGTTTAGCGTAGGTTCGCCGCCTGTTATTACTGCTTCTTCCAGCGGTGTATCTTCATAATATTCACTTGCTGAGTTCTTTATCAGGCTTATTAACTGCTCAACGGTCATCGGCTCGCCTACCGTGTCACGAGCAATGCTAAAACAGCCTTTACATTTGAAGTTGCAGCCCGAAAGCGTGATCCAAACTCGTGGCTTTAGCTCGGACAGCGTGATAAACGGGATGTATCTGTATCCTCTGTTAATTCTTGTTTTGATTTTTGTCTCCGTCATTCTCCTTTATATATGTTGTCTACATTTTACATAAATGCTAAAGCCTTTCTTCTTTCTAAATAATTATTAAGTGCAAAAGTTAGTTAAAATTATCTAAAAGAAATAAAGAGGTGAGATAATGAATGGCATAGTCTATTTGCTAGGAGCAGGTGTTAACCAAGCAATAAAGGATTTTGACAACCAGAAGCCCCCTCTGATTACAAACTTGCTTCAAATTGCTTTAAAAAAGAAAAAATACTCTGATGCGCACTATACCAACAGGATTCAGGTAGTGTATGACTACATTGAAAAATACTGGAAGAAGACAAAAAGTGACTTAGCAAATGCACCTTTTGATCTTGAACAATGTTTCACTCTTCTTGAACGCCAAAAAGAGGAAGCCTGTCGAAAAGATCAGGAGGAATACAAGCGGCTGGTGGCGATTGAATTTCGTTTGAAGTCTTTTTTAGCCGAGGTTCTTTCAGACTTTGAATATTCTGGCTTCAACCTTAGCATGTATAATTTTGGACGCATTCTCGTTCATGAGCACCCTACTATTCTTACTTTCAACTATGATTGCATTATTGAATCTATAATTGAGTCAGCTTCAGGAGTAAATCCCTCAATTCCTAGACCGTTTCATGACAGGACGCCTTCCGAAGACTTTGAAATACCTGACGAATTACTTGCCTATAGCCATTCCAATTGGAATAGACCCTTAGGCTATGGCATAACTTTCGATGAGGTTCAATTATACCAAGCAGGGGTAAGTAAATATGTAGATGGAAAAAGGTTCTATTCTCATCCCCAAAATAAACTATATTCTTGGCCCATATTGAAGCTACATGGTTCTTTGAATTGGTTTAAATACTTACCAGTACGCAGCTTTCCAACATTTCCCGGCGAAGAGCAACCAACTCTCGGAGAAAAAGAACATGAAATCATCCTCGTTCAGGGTCATTGGTGGTTTAACGAACCACCTGATCATCATGGATGGTATATTGACCCAATCATCATTACTCCTACTTTATACAAGGATAAATATTTCCGAGAGCCTCCTTTCAAGCAAATATGGGAAATGGCAAAGAATGCACTATCACGGTGCAAGAGATTAGTAGTGATCGGATATTCTTTTTCGCCTAGCGATTTCTCGACAAAGCAGCTCCTCTTAGAAGCATTTTCTAACAACGATCTTGAAGGGCTAATCGTTGTGAATCCCGATGTTAATATTGTGCAACTCGTAAAAGACCTTTGTCACTTTGACGGAGGAGTTGTTTGGTATAGGGACTTAGAAGAGTACATTCGGGCTTTTTCTAAAACGGAGCTAGGAGCTAATATTATGATAAAAGGACAATCTCTTAAGGTTGCACAAGAAGACATCCCAACTGATACTACACCTCATGATTTATATGTTAAATGCAAGACGTGCGGTGTTGAGTTCCCAGTTGGTATCAGGACAAATCCTCAGTCATTTGCAACATCTATCTATGTGGGTAATATACATCAATGCCCTGAAGGGCATGCACATCCTTATGACAAAGAAGATTATATCCTGAAAAAAGCTGTTAGGTAACAACTCCTAAGCTGTTCATCGAACCCCAACCCGGTTTCGCAATTATTGTTTCTGTTTTCATATCCGGATACACCCTAATCCATTTTTTCGTCTCCTCTTCTCTCGATTCCAGAGAAGCAAATTGCTGGACACATGCTTTTCCTCCGGCAACGTTCCTAAGGTATTTTGAAGCCGAATTAACCGCAAGTTGAATCTCATAGTCACCTGGTCTTCTTGTTACTTTTTCCCTCGCTTCACCTGGTGCAAACTTGACGACTTTATACTTTATTCCAGGTTCAATTCGTGCTAAAAAGGAAGCAATTCGCTCGATTTCTTCCACATCCACAATCCCCGGCATCAAGACCGTTTCGACCCTGAAATCGAGTTTGCTTTCACAGAGGTATCTTGCCGCCTTAAGAACCGGACGCTTGGACATACAGGTGTACCACTGGTGGATTGAATCATTGTATGCCTTTATGTCAAGTTTAACTTCATCAAGACCGGCATCCTTCAGTCCCATTACATATTTCCTGTCCAATAAATATCCATTCGTAGATAGCGTAATGTGTTTCACTCCTACATGCATTTTGAGATTTAGCACGACGTCAAGCAAAAAGCTCCTATCCAGAGTGGGTTCGCCTCCAGTAATTACAGCCTCTTCCAGTAGCGTATTGCCCTTGTAAGCTCGATTTGATTTCTTCACCCAACTTATTAATCTTTCAACGGGCATCGACTCGCCTACCGTGTCACGAGCAATGCTAAAACAGCCTTTACATTTGAAGTTGCAGCCCGAAAGCGTAATCCAAACACGCTGCTTTAGCTCTGACAGCGTGATAAACGGGATGTATCGGTATCCCTGTCTGGACTCCATTTCCGTCGTTGGCATTTATACAGTTATATCATATCTTATTTTGTATTTACATCGCTTCCGTCTTCACTACGTGGCGATTACAAGGAAAAGAGGTCTATGATGAACTCAAAATCTCATCTACGTTTCGCCGCATTCTTTCTTCCAAATAAAGAAGGTAAATGGATTGCGTAAGAACCATCCTCCTTTATCCCCATTACTATCTCCTTCCGCTCTAACAACGCATCCAGATTGAGTACATATACGCCGGGGCTCAAAATTCTTAAGCTTTCTATCTTCTCACACTCTAAAGGCACCTTTTCTTCTATTTTTATCCGGTCCACCAAATCCGCTGCTTTTATACGCTCTTCTCCTTCTCTTACATACAGGAATAGGTTCCCCCCACACTCCGGACAACCCCCCAACATCTCTTCCATTATCTTTTCAAATTTTTTCCCGCATTTCAGACATTTATGCATTTTCCTTTTGATATTTGTGTGGCTCTTTTCAAACCACAGATTACACGGATTTACACAGATTACGTTTTTTGTTTGCTTATTTTAGTTCTGTGTTAATCTTGTGTAATCTTGTGGTTTCAGAATGCAGAAATTACCGCACTTATCAAGTCCTTTTCCTTCTTCATCGTGCGCATTATTTTCGCAGGTCCTATCACGGTGAGCCGTGCCTTTCTTCTCATATTTAAAAACCCCTTCTTACTTGGATAGCCGCTCATCTCTATTCCCGGGAAATCTTCGCTCACCTCTGCCATCGTGAGTTCTATCAGATTCATCTGCTCCTCAGACGTCAGACCACCCTCCAACACCACTATATTACCCGACTTCACGCCTTCCAGCACAAATCTTATTTTCTCCATCGAGCCCATTGAATTTATTCTTTCTTCCGATACCAGATCCATCTTTATTTCCATCGTTTATCACCCGAACCTCCTCGCCATTTCCTCATACAACTTCTCCATATTCTCACCTTTCAATGCTGATATAGGTATGACGGGATGCTGAGGGAAGGCATTTATTATCCTTTGTGGAGCGGCATCCGATAAATCCATTTTATTTGCCGCGATAATAACCGGGGTGCCGCGTGCCTCCATATTCCCGATGAGGACGATGTTAGTTTGCGTGTACGGGTCTTCGGTAGAATCCATCAGGAGCACAACGCCGTCCATATCGTCGAGCCACTTTATTGCCTCTATAACGCCTTCAGTCGCCTCTTTCGCCCTCCTTTTCGCCTCCTCTTCTTCTAAACCATAAGCCATGAACTCGTGAAAATCTATCTTTGTCGCTAATCCCGGGGTGTCAACCACGTCCAGCTTCAACTTTGCTCTTTCCCTCTTTGACTTCGAGTCCGGATTTGAATGGGAGCCGGGATTTTGCACGGACTTCGACCTCAGGTCTATGAGAATCCCGCCCCTTCTGACTGCTCTTCTCGTCTCATGCGGTACCTCCGTGGATACACCCATATCCTCGTTCTCATCCACAAAAGTATGGATTATTCTATTCGCTAAAGTCGTTTTCCCCGCATTCGGCGGTCCGTAGAGTCCAATTTTTGCCGTCTTCTTCCTGAAAGCGAAAACCCTAAATAGTCGTGCTAAAATGCCCTTCCTTTTCCTTGATTTCATCTCTTCTTCTATTATTAGATGCTTAAATTTATTAATACCTTACCCTTTCATAATATCTATGGTTACATTATATTTAAATGTTTCCCTTCCCTCCCAAGGGCACTGAAGAGCGAGAGGATGAAAAATTGGCTAATATAGAAGAAACAGAAGAGGTTATACGCGTACGTATCCCGCAAAAAAGGAAGAGGGAAGTGTTATGCATAGTCGAGAAGATGTTAGGTGGGAGAAGAGTAACAGTGCAGTGCGTGGATGGGATAGAAAGAATGGCTCGAATCCCCGGTAGGTTAAAGAGGAGACAATGGGTACAAGTTGGTGACGTAGTAATAATAGTTCCCTGGGACTTTCAGGATGCAAAGGCTGACCTCATCTACCGATATAAAAGACCACAGGCGGAATGGCTGAGAAAGAAGGGCTACTTGAAGTAGAGAAATGGCTAAAGAGGGAAGAGAAGCAATTACCCAAAGGTAAAAGGAGGAATAAGGATTACCGGGATAGAAAAACGGAGCTGTACGTTCTCGACGTCCCCACCCTGGAAACACTGTATAAATTCTCAAAAAAGGGGATAATAAAAGCATTGGGTGGTCCCATAAGTAGAGGTAAGGAAGCCGTTATATTTCATGCGATAGGGGCAGGGGAGGAGGAATTAGCGATAAAGATGTATAAAATAAGCACCTCTAACTTCAATGCCATGCTTGAGTATATAATTGGCGACCCGAGGTTTGAAAATATAAAGAGGGACCACAGAAGCATCGTATTTGCATGGGCTCGTAAAGAGTTTAAGAACCTGAAAAGAGCGTTTGACGTCGGAGTTCGGGTTCCCATGCCGATTGCATGTGATAAAAACGTGTTGATAATGGAGTTTATAGGAAAAGGAGGGATAGCAGCGCCGAAGTTGAGAGACGTCCCCTTAGAAGTGCTTGCGCTTGATTTTGAACTCGAAGAACTCTTTTTGCGTATCTTTTCCTATATGAGAATCATGTATGAGAAGGGGAGGATGGTGCATGCGGACCTCAGTGAGTTCAACATATTGATGAAAGGGTATGCAGAGCAAGAAGTTGCAGGAGTAAATGCGGCTGAAATAGAGATAGAGCCGGTAATGATAGATATGGGGCAATCGCTACTTTTAGAGCATCCTAATGCTGATGCGTTCCTCAAGCGTGACGTAAGAAATATCGTTACGTTCTTTAACAAACTTGGTTTAGACCATTCAGAAGATGAAGTAACGAAGATGGTGAAGAGGTAAAATGGTAACGCAGTATGTTAGGATTCCTCAGGATAGAATAGGCGTGCTAATCGGTCATAATGGAATCGTAAAAGAAGATATAGAAAAAAAATCGGGGACAAGGATAGACGTGGATAGTGATGAGGGTGAGGTGTGTATAGAAGGTTTAGAAGGCGGAGACCCTTTAAAGGCGCTCAGAGTTGCAGACGTGGTAAGGGCAATAGGTCGGGGCTTTTCTCCTGAAAACGCTTTTGCACTTCTTGATGACGAGCTGCTTTTATTCGACGTCATTTCCATCGCTCATCTCACGGCAAAGACGCTAAAAAGAGTAAAAGGGCGTGTAATAGGGCGAAATGGAAGAACGAGAAGAGTGATAGAGGACATATCAGGTGTTAAAATGTCTGTTTATGGGAAGACAATAGGCATAATAGGTTATTCGCATCAGATAAGACCTGCGAGTGACGCAATAGAGATGCTGATAAATGGTGCACCTCATAGCGCGGTTTACTCTTTCTTAGAGCGGAAAAGGCGAGAAGAAGAGGAGAAGGAAATTTACGGATTACGAATGGACGATTACGAATTGCCCTTGTAGCTTCATAATTCATAATTCATAATGGTTGAAAGATGGAAGAGGAAAGAGAACATGAGGAAGAAAGGAGGGGGATGGTGGATATTCTCAGGGGACAGGGTGTTAGTGAGAGGGTGTTAGAAGCGATGATGCAAGTCAAAAGACACCTTTTTGTCCCGCCACATCTTAGCGACCAGGCATACACCGATTATCCATTGCCTATCGGGGAAGGACAAACGATAAGCGCACCACACATGGTCGCGATGATGTGTGATTATCTGGCATTGAAGAAGGGCGAGAAAGTGCTTGAAATTGGCGCGGGCTCGGGATACCACGCTGCCGTCATTGCAGAGCTAATAGGAGAAAAGGGGCACGTATATTCCGTAGAACGGATAATGTGGTTAGTGAAATATTCGAGGGAGAACCTGAAGCGAGCGGGCTATACGCAAGTGACGGTGACGTCTGGTGACGGAACGCTTGGACTGCCGGAACATGCGCCGTATGACAAAATAAGCGTTACGTGTGCTGCCCCGGATGTGCCTCCACCGCTGCTTGAACAGTTGAAAGTGGACGGGAAGATGATTATACCCATCGGGAGATACATGCAAGAGTTATATCTTGTGAATAAGAGAAATGGAATAGAGAGGGAGAGAAAATGCGACGTTCTTTTCGTGCCTCTGGTGGGAAGATACGGATTCAGGTAAAATGTTAGAGGTGACAAAAACATGAAAAATCCCAATGACAAATACTACCAAATCCCAAGTAAATCCCAATTTCCAAATCCCAAAGAAGGGAAAATATATGATATACGGGAAAGGGCATTCTGTTTTGCCCAAAGGGTTTTGGAAATAGCAGAAAAGCTCCCGCAAAATAGGGTTTGTGATGTGCTTCGGACACAGATTGTAAAGTCTGGCACTTCTATCGGCGCTAATGTGGAAGAAGCAGATGGTACAGTTACAAAACGTGATTTCGTTAATAAAATGGCAATAGCAAGAAAGGAAGCTCAGGAGATTATAAACATCTTGAGTGCAATCATTAATAAAACAAAGACAAAATGAACAAGTTGGTAGTATTGGTATATATTAGGATTTGGGATTTCAAAAAGATATGACCGAACAGATGCTGTCGCCGGCGAGCGGAAGGGTAATAAGAATAGAAGGAGAAAGCAGAACTATTTCCATATTCATGCACCTTCATAACGTGCACGTCACCGCCGCACCGTTAGATGGCGTAGTGAAAAAAATCACGCCGGAAAAAGGATTTTTTAAGCCCGCTTTTCTCCGCAGTAGCGATTTCAACACGAAAAATACAATAGAACTTGAGACAAAATATGGTGATATAAAAGTAGTGCAAATAGCGGGCTTTTTTACGCGGAAAATAAAGTGCGAGGTGGAAGAAGGGCAGGAAGTAAGGCGAGGAGAAAGAATAGGAAAGATTTGTTTCGGCTCTCGTGTGGACGTGAGCATTCCCGAAGGTTTTGAGATATTGGCGGAGAAAGGGGACCGGGTGAAGTGCAGGAAAACAAGTATTGCATCACATTAAAAATCATATTATTTTTGATTAAACTGTTTTTAAAAAAAAGTTTGAATGATAGCAATAATCCTTGCGGGGGGAAAGAGCAGCAGGCTGGGTAAAGATAAAGGCGTCATAGAGATAGGGGGCAAGAAGATGATAGATATAGTTATAGAAAGTGTCCGAGAATCAAAAGCGGAAGATTTTTTCATCGCCACTTCTACGAACGCTCCAATGACACGAAAATACTGCGAGAGGGAAGATTGTAATGCAATAGAAACACCAGGAGAAGGTTATCATGCGGATTTACGCTATTTGCTTTCGCGTCATCCGGAATTCGTATCCGTCGCATGCGATATTCCTTTCATAAAGGGCGAGCATATTGATGCAATTATTGATTTCTATTACGAGAAGAGTAGGCACATCAGTATTACGGGCGCAGTTCCGCGGGATATAATCCCTTCTTATGTGGTTCCATCTTACGTGTTTGAATACGAGAATAGGGAATTGATTGCAGTTGGCTTGAACGTCGTTACTAACGCGAAAAGGAATTTACCTTTTGTGTTTAATGTCCCTTTACTCGCTGTAAATATAAATACGGGTTATGAGTTGGGAATGGCAAGTAGTATTTTCTCGGTTTACCGCTGAGAACGCAGAGAGCGCGGAGATGACGAAAAAAAAAGAGAACAAATACAAAGATAAGTTTAAATAGAGGAAAATCAAATTATAAAATGGTGATTAAAAATGAAAGTGGAAATTAAGAAAGTAGATTCCCAGGGTAGGGTTGTATTACCTGTTTCGTGGAGAAGGAGAATGAAAAGTGACGAAGTGATGGTTGTAGAAGAGAGCGCGAAAGTAGAAATCTTTCCGAGAGATGTAGATTTGTCTAAATATGTGGATTCAGTAGAAGTAGAGGTTGATACCTTTGAGGATTATCACAAGGTGAGGAAGGAGTTGAGGAAGGAGAAATGAGGTTCATTGATGCAAATGTTTTCATCTACGCAGTGTTAAAACCTAAGAGAGAACTAAACGAAAAAGAGCAGAAGATAAAAAACGCATCAAAAGAGATATTCAAAAGGGTAAACGAGGGGGAAGAAGTTATAACAACGGTAGTGCATTTAAGTGAGGTTGCAAATGTATTGGAGGATGCCGCGAATCTCAGCTTTGCGATCTCGTTCTTGAAGGATATATTGCTTAAGAGAAATGTTATTGTCGAAGAGGTAAGCGATAAAGATTATATGGAAAGTGTTTTGTTTGCAGATGATAAGAGAGTTAGCATTAACGATGCTCTTGCTTATCTTTTAATGGAAAGGAAGGGAATAGAGGAGATTTATACTTCTGATAAGCATTTTGAGAATTTGAATGTCAGAATGGTTAATTGATCGGGGGTAAATAAGCCGGTGCGGCTAAAAGTCTCCTCTGCTCCTCGAACCAAACAATACCACTCGCTTCAACCTGGTATTTTTTATCCCTTCTCCGCGACACCTGCTTCTTCAAACGTAGCCATCTCCCGCAATATTTTACAAGAAGCTTCTACGATACTTATCCCAAGAGCGGCGCCGGTCCCTTCTCCCAGACGCATATTCAGATTGAACAGCGGTTCGAGACCAATATAGTCTAACATGGCACGATGCCCGCTCTCAACCGAGAGATGCGATGCGATGAGGTAATCCTTTACCATCGAGTTTAACTCGTATGCGATAAGCGCGGCGGCGCCGGAAATGAACCCATCTATAACAACCGGTATTTTGCGCGATGCGGCGGCGAGCATCACTCCCGCCAGTCCTCCTATCTCAAACCCACCTATTTTCGCTAAAATATCAATTGCGTCCTCTCTATCTGGTTTATTAACTTCTAACGCTCGTTTTATTACTCCTATCTTACTCTTAAGCGCTTCATCGTCTAAACCCGTTCCCCGCCCGGTTACTTTTTCCACTTTCTCCGCTGTTATAAAAGATACGATCGCGCTGCTCGGTGTTGTATTTCCTATCCCCAGGTCACCTGTGCCCACTATATCTACACCTTTCTCTATCTCGCGCTCCAGAACTTCTATTCCCGCTTCTATGGACCTTTTTGCATCTTCATAGCTCATAGCAGGTCCCCCGGTCATATTGGCGGTGCCGTAAGCGATTTTCTTAACAACCAGCTTTTGATGTGGCTCAATATTTGCCGCTACGCCCATATCCACGATGACCACCCTTGCACCGATATGCCTTGCGAGAACGTTTATTCCCGCACCGCCCCTCAAGAAATTATAAACCATTTGCGGTGTTACTTCCCGGGGATAAGCACTCACGCCTTCGTCCGCAACGCCGTGGTCACCAGCCATTGTTATTATCACCTTCTCCTTTATCTCCGGCATGAAATTCCCTGTAATGCCCGCAACCTTCACCGAAAGGTCTTCCAAAATGCCCAAACTACGCTCTGGTTTTGTGAGTGTATCCTGTCGCACCCTCGCCAGTCGCATTGATTCATGGTCAGGCGCACCTATCTTTTCCATCACTTCTTTTATCTTGTCCATGAGATAAACATAAAATCAACCGTTTTAAAAGTCTTTCCTTTTTTTTTGTGGCGTTGGGGCACACGAAAAAGAGAAACAGCCCTAAAATCTTTCTTTGATTAAACAAAGCCGCTGGTGGGATTTGAACCCACGACCTGCTGATTACGAATCAGCCGCTCTACCTCTAAGCCACAGCGGCATTTAAAAATATTTTTGTGATATTATTTAAGTTTTTTACATGTCATTCCAGTGGAAATGTACCCATAAGCTTTATCTTAAAGAAGAAAACATACATAAAATGTGTGAAACATGAAAAAAGAAGAGCTGGTACATTTGCATTTGTTATTGGCTCAATTGAAGAAGCATTGTGAGGAGAATGGCGTGGACTGTGATTTCGCGAAGTACAACGAGCTGGGCATCTCCCCTTTTCAGGTGCACCGAAGCAAAGAAGAGCACAAGCAGGCGGTTTTCGTCCTCGGGACTGAACTTGCATCGCTGACGGCGAAGAGCAACAGCCATTTCTTGGTGGGTGCTAAATAAGCAATTTCCGTTCGACAGACCATGCTTCCCCCTGCAAATGCCTATGAATATGTAAGCGTATAGGCAGATAAAACAGAGGCGTCTTCTTCTTTGACATCGTCATAGCGTGGGTTTTATAAAGGGAGTAATAAAAGGCGTTATCGCCGATACACCTTGTGATAATATTAACAAGATGGGTGTTACAAACTTTAGCAATATTGCTTAATTCGAGCAGCATTTAAATGCGGGAAGATATACATGCCTCTACTATCTCCTTTCCTTCCATAAAAACCATATCTCGCTCAGATGCGAAAGCTATTGCATCAGCCTTGGAAAGAGCATCTCCCGATTCACGGTCCAGCATCTCGCATATTGCCATTGCAGGCGATATACCAGCAAGCAACGCCAATGCCACGGAAAGTTCGGTCTGCCCCCTTCTCTCATCGAGTAGCCCATCCGCAGCCCTTAATATCGAAACATGCCCGGGTGTTCTGAATTCAGTGTAAAAGTCGTAAGAGTTACCGTTTAATACTCCCTCCACCGCCTCACCTACCTTCTTTATCGTCAATGTCCTGTCTCTATCAGTTATGCCCGTGACTGTATCACGATGATTCACCCATAGTGAAAATGAAGAGCGGTTATCGTATGAAAGGTCACCCTTTTCTTCCACTATTTTCCTTAGAGAGGAGAAGCTACCGTTCACGTTTCTTAAAATATCACTTATGAAGGGGAGACCAAGTTTTTCCGCCGCAACGGGATGAATGGCAACGCATATAAGCCCACCTGCCTCCTTTCTAAAATAAGCGACTTTTCTCGACGTCATAAAAGAAGCGGGCATTACAAAGTCAGTCTCACCCTCTCTATCCTCCGCATCGTATATTAACACGAGCTTGCCCTTTTTTACATCTTCTATACCCTTCTTTACTGACTCCGGGATGTTAACACCGTTCATATTCATGTCATCACCCTTGCTTTTATCTCATCTCCGTCCTTTAGTTGAAGTTCACATCTCAGGTAAACCGGAGAAATTATCTCCAGCACGTCTTCGGGATAGTGTGTGCGTGCAGGAATGATAACGGCACTTTTTATCCCCTCTGCTCTATCGTTTATTATTTTACACGAGAAGCACTTGCCACCGCCAAAAGTCCTTTTTTCCGACTCAAAACCCGCTATTTCTATTCCTTTCCACACGTCCAGAATCTCCCTCGCCGCTATACTTTGTGAGCCCAATCTGAGATTTAAAGTGCCCGGGAAAGGAGTAAAACCCAATTTAACCTCGAATTGCCTTTTATATTCATCCCGCGTTGTATAATATTCCCCCTCTCCCAACCCTGTAATCACGCATCCAACGAACTCGAGCTCGACATTCTGCGTAGTAAAAAATATCGCCTGGTATTCGTAACATTCTTCTTTCAGGTGTTCTATCCCACTTTTTGTTAGTATTATCCACTGCCCATCCGCAGTTATTCTTCTATGCACGAAACCTTCACGTTCAAGCTCCTGGAGTCTCCTTCCAGCAGTTTGCACGCTTGATTTAATAGCTTCTGCGAAATGAACAGAGGACAACTTAACAGGTTGCCCTACCGCACCTAACAAAGCAAGTTTCCTTAACGAGAACATCATGTCCCCGCTCATCTTTATCTTCATCTTCATCGCATCTCAATTTTGAGATATATCTCATAAATAGGAAATGGGTATATAAAAAGATTTTGAACCGGAAAAATTTATAATGTGGAATATCTTTAAATGATAATCGTGGAATGAGCGAAGAAAAAGAGAGGATAGTTAAGGGCGTAATGGAGGAATTGGGTCTGAAGGGGGGGAGTAAAAAGAGATTGCTGGGGAAGCTCGTGGAAGAATACGGCTATGACGAGGCGAAAGTGAAATATAAAGCAAAGCGAGCTTTTATAACAGAGCGATATGAAAGAGAGAGAGAAATGGAGTAGATTTTGCCCGAAGTGTGGTAAAAAAACAGATGAACTTTTTGATTCTTTATGCAAAGAGTGCTTCACGAAGGATATAAGATTAATAGAAGCGGAGGAATTGGAGATACGAGTAAGCGTGTGCGAGAATTGTGGTGGTTATTTCAAGGGTAAAGGTAAAGAGAGAACGAGCATAGAGGAAGTGGTTGTGGATTCGGTAAGGAAAGAAATAAGAAAGCGGTATGGATACGAATGTAAGGTAGAAGTGGCGGGGTTGGGAAAAGAGATAAAAGCTGATGAGAATAAAGCGAGTGTGTCTTTGGACGTAAAAGCGGAGATAAAGGGTGTAGAAATAGAGGAAAGAGGGGAAGTAGAAGTTACATTTAAAAAAGAGACTTGTGATAGATGCAGTAAGATAGCAGGGGGATACTACGTGGGTATAGTGCAAATAAGAGCGGAGGATAGGATTCCAACGGATGAAGAACTCGCTATGGCAGAAGAGATTGCGTATTCCTCGTTAGGTGAGGCGGATTTTGTTTCTGAAGAGAGGACGTTGAAGGAGGGGTTGGATATATACGTCAGCAGCATGGATTGTGGTCGGAGGATTTCAAGGTGGATAGTGAAGAAATTAGGCGGGAGTTTTTCAGAGAGTCGAAAATTGTATGGCAGGAAAGACGGCAGGAATATATACCGTGTGTCCTTTTCTGTCAGACTACCGGGGTTCGGGGAAGGAACGTTGTTGGAAATAGAGGATAAAGTAGTTTCGGTAGAGAAGGTGATAAAAGGGAAAGGAATGGAATGCGTGGATATGACTACGGGCGAGCGAGTATTCTTGAGGAAGAAAGAAACGAAGAAGGCGAAAAGAAAAATAGTAGTTCTTTGTTAAACCTTTTTAAAAACAGGTATTAATTCTCTTTTATGCCTCGAAGCTTCCACCATCCTTTTTACTCTTGCCACTAATTCCGGGTCGCAACCGCTAAAAGCGCCACTTTCTAATGCTAAGATGCTTTTATCCAGCACATCGTAACTCATTCCTATCTCGGATTCGTCTGTTTGACCCTTCCACAGCCCTGCACCGGGCATCTTCTCTATTATTTCTTTTGGAATATCAAGCTCCTCTGCCAGGTTCCTTTCTTCTGTTTTCAGCAAATCGCCAAGCGGTAGTATGTCCGCAGCACCATCGCCGTATTTGGTAAAATAGCCAATAGAAAGCTCGCTCTTGTTTCCAGTGCCAACTACGAGATAATTGAGCTTGTTTGCGAAGTAATAAAGGCAAATCATCCTGAGACGAGGTTTCAGGTTAGCAACTGCAATATCCATTTCTTCTTTTCCTTCTCTTTTTAAATCTACATCGTATTCTCGCTCTTCTAACCCGCCGAACAAAGTTTTAAAAGCAGAAGAGAGTTCTATTTCCTTCGTTTCTATTCCAAATTGCTTCGCAACCATTTTCGCATGCTCTACGTCTTCTTTCGAGGAGAAGCAGGGTAATATCAAACCAAGCGTGGCATCAGGAAAGGCGTTTTTGCATAATACCGCAGTGACAGAGGAGTCAAGTCCACCACTCATTCCCAGGACCACGCCTTTAGCACCTGCGGTTTTCACTCTTTCTCTTATCCATTCGCTTATTCTCGATGATAGTTCATTCATTTTTTCCGGTGTCTTTCAATCTCTCTTTGCGTTTCATCTTAATGATAACTTTGGGATTGTAAATTACAATCTGAAAAATTTAAAAACCGATGGTTATATTCAATACTAAAGTCCTTTACGATAGTGAAAAAAGAGGCAATATAAAAATGAATCATTTCTCGGGAATCTCGGATAAAAAACATACGTAAAATGAAAGAAAAAGGAACAATTGCGATAATCCCGATAAAAGGGATGATTACGTCAGAGGAATCGGTTTTCGGGCTCATGTCCGCATCTACGGAAGTAATAAAAGATATAGAGGAAGTAGAGAATAAGAGGAAGATAAAAGCGGTGATATTTGAGATAAATTCTCCCGGCGGGACGCCATTTGCATCCAAGGAAATAGCAACCTGTATAGAAAATATGGAAAAGCCTGCAATAGCATGGGTGAGAGAACATGCAGCTTCGGGCGCTTATTGGGTAGCAAGTGCATGTGACGAAATTGTCGCGGATGAGCTGAGCACGGTGGGCAGTATAGGAGCTATGAGCATAAGACCGGACATCGGAGAATTGATGAAGAAGTTTGGCATAGACGTTGAGACGCTAAAAACGGGTATCCATAAGGGCTTGGGACTGCCGTATGAGAAACCGACGGAAGAAGAGCGGGAGTTGGTGAAGAAGGAATTGGATGAGATTCAGGATAGTTTCTTGAATGCCGTAGCAAAGAACAGGAAATTGGATGATGCGAAAGTAAAGGAGTTATCCACTGGTAAGGCATACCTGGGTAGAGAAGGAAAAGAGATGGGCTTGATTGACCATTTAGGAGGGAAGGAATTGGCAATAAGGATAGCAAAGGAGCGAAGCGGGATAAAAAGGGAGAAGATAGTAGATTACGGCGAGAGGAAGCGGAAAGGATTTTTGAGAAGGTTGATTGAAGATATGATGAGGTGAACCTTTTCTGTAGTTGAGTTGTATAGAAATATTGATGCGGGGGTTGCTGAGTTAGGAAAAGGCGCAGGGCTTAGGACCCTGTCTCGTAGGAGTCCGCGTGTTCAAATCACGCCCCCCGCATGCATAACATAGATTCGCCAGTAAATTTATTATCGGAAACATGAGCTTCAGGGCTATTGAAGAAGAAGTGAAGGAAGAGATAAGGCAAGGGCAAAAGCCGTTAACGCTGTTCATGCTCGGTGGCGTGGATGTGGGAAAGACGTACACGGTTACTTCTATTGCAAACCGGCTTTATGAGCAAGGGCTAAACGTGGCTGTTGTGGATGCCGACGTGGGTCAAAGTGACATAGGACCCCCGTGTTGCATAGGCATGGGTATTCTGGAAAAGAGAATAAAAAAACTTTCAGAAGTGCCGCTTCACAGCCTCTATTTCGTTGGAAATACATCGCCTAACGGGTGTATGCGAGAATGCGTAAAAGGAGCAGCGGCGGCTGTGAAGAAAGCAAAAGAACTAAATGCTGACGTTATACTCGTGGATTCAACGGGCTGGATAGAAGGAGAAGATGGGTTGAGGTTAAAGTTGTCCGAAGTAAAGGAGATAAAACCTTCTTTTGTCGTTGCGATAGAGAAAGAGGATGAACTGGGGCATATCTTACCGCATCTGACTGAAAAGGTCATTAAGCTACGGATGTCGAATGAAGCAAGAAGCAGGACGAGAGAAGAGAGAAAAGCACTGCGTGAAGAGGCGTATAACAGATATTTCAGAGCAGCAAAGGACCGGGATTTTGAGTTCTCTATTTTAGAGTGGTTTCCAGAAGAAGGTAGAATATTGGGGCTTTTCGACCGAATATGCGAAGACGAAGACGAAGACAAAGACAAAGGCGAAGGTGAGGAAATTCTTGGGCTTGGGATATTGAAAAAGCGGGATTATGAGCGAGGCAAGGTAGTAGTATTTACACCTGTGGATGCAGGAGACGATATAACAATAAAATGGATAAAACCGGGTGGTGTGAAGCTAATAAGTGTAAATGAAGGATATAAAGAGTTTAATTCTTCTCAGACACGGGATTGGGGCATGACCCAAAAATGTCTTCTCAGGGGGTTTAAACATCGTTGAACTTGTATTTTTTCAAAATCAACCATTAACAGGAACAACCATCTCTTCTTCAGAATATTCATCAATCAAATCCAGTTCCAGACTTAGCAAATCTTTTACCAAACTATTTTTCTCATTTAGCCTGTATAACTTCTCCTTTTCTTTTCTTACCGACACAATTAATCGATACCTTTCCATCTTATCCAACATTTTGGAAAGGGTACTCCAGTCAATCCCCGACCTTTTCGCAATCTCTGTCTTCGTGTAGTCGTAGCCAGTATTCTCTATCAAAAAGTCTATTACCCTCATAAAGGGCGTGTCACCAAAAAAAATCCACCAATACCGATTTTTCCTCAAACATAATTATTATAGTATTTGTTTAGCTCCTTTTATAACCACAAGATTACACAGATTTTCACGAGAAACCTTTTCTAAAAAAGAAAATCTTTAGCAAAAGAACCTATTTGTTTTTCTTTTAGCACAAACCTTTTCTTAGAAAGAAAAGCTTTACAAAAAGAAACATACGCTTTCTTAGCACAGGTTCTTTCTCGTAGAAAGAAAGTGTTTTGTGAAAAAGAAAAAGTGTTGGCTAAGTTCTCAAACCCTCAACCCACCGAGAATAGCGATAAACAACGCCGCTGCCATTATGTCTGCCGTAGAGCCCGGATTTATTCCTTCTATTATTAGTTCCTTATCGAATTCCTCTATCTCTTTAAGCTTGTATCCCCCGTTTACAATCACCTTTGCCTGCTCCTTCACGTATTTGCTCTTTTCGGTTCCGAATTTCATTTTAACAAATGTGTCCCCTTCTTCGGAAAGCAACCTCAGATAGGCATGCGTTATGGCATCGTTTATGCTCTTCTTCTCTTCGGCAAAATCCTTTATCAGCGATGCGTACCTGAAGGTCTTCTCAAATCCTTCCACTAATTCGAGTGAAATCAAATCGTAAGATGCGGAAATGGTAAGTATCTCATACAGAGATAGCTTCTTATCTCTTATTTCTTTCAGCGAACCCTCGTCCATCACGTCAAGTTCCGGCACGGCTCTCCTCACTTTTACTTTTGCCTTTGGAAACGCACGATAAACTTCTATGGCATCATCCACGCTGGTATTCCGCATGATTTCCTTCGCTTTTCGTTTTATCGCATCCATGTCGTAGCTCGCACAAGCACCAGCCGCCATCGCCAACGGAATCAACAGAAGTAGTGCGCCGAAGTGTGTATTCCCGCCGCTTTGCCACGCAACGCTTTCTTCTGCTCCTCTTCTTATCAATTCTCCCACACCTTCTCTTCTCGCAGCCGCTTCTCTCAAAACAGGGTACACGGCAACCGAAGAAGCGAGAAAATGCTCATAGCTCGTATCTATGAAGTCATGCGTTCGGTCCACGTTACCGGGCTTGGGATATGCGGATACTTCCAATAGCAAAGCCAATTGCGCACTTCTCGCAATGTATTCCTTTTCCATTGTATGAAAAGTGTCTTTAAGATTTTAAAAATGAATTAGCATATTATAGACTTAATATTAGGAGTACGGAGAAGGTGGATAATGATAATATAGAAAAAGGGAGCTCAGATTTAACCGGCTCTGTGCTTTCAAAGAGCCAAATTAGAGCGCTTGGTAGAATTAAACCACCTTTAATCGAGGAAATGATTGACATCAATACGCAACTTCAACCTAACGGCGTAGATTTAACGGTAAAACATATAGAAAAAATCGTGGGTGCGGGTTGCATTGACTTCAGCAATAAGGAACGAAAGCTTTCGGAGACCGTGGAACTCGATTTTGACGATGATTGGCTGTTTTTACCTCCCGGACCGTACAAAGTGCTTTTTAATGAGGTTATTCATCTACCAAAGGATATTATGGCAATTGGAGCGCCACGAACGAGTCTCATACGATGTGGTGTTACGGTTGAAACCGGGTTTTGGGATGCCGGCTACGAGGGTAGAAGCGAATCGTTGTTGGTGGTATTTAATGAAAGGGGCTTCTATGTGAAGAAAAACGCACGTATTCTTCAGTTAGTTTTCATCAAGCTATCCAAAAAAATAGCAGCAGGTAGTGGATACATGGGAATATATCAATCAGAACATATAGCCCAAAGCCAAAAGACGCTTGATTTTTAAACCTTTTAGTATCGCCATCTGTCAAATTTGACTTTTGCACTTTACAATTTTCATTTTCCAATATCTGGTCAAAATTCCACCGAATTTTAAGCAGATACTCACCTTCTCACCATCTGGTATATATCCACCGCTATGAACTTCTTATCCTTTTTATGAAACCAGAATCTCCTTTCCAAAGGAAATGCGACTGGAAAACGAACAATCGCTGCATGAGGAACAAGACTTTTTAAAAACGATTCACTGCCCGCGTTATGTATAGAATAAACAACGGGTGCGATTTCAAATGCTTTTTCCAAAAATATTCTATCGGCATGCCTGTTCTTCCTCTGCGCACCAAAAGGAGGATTCATCACAACGGTATCGCATTTTCCTTCCACTTCTCGCACGTCACACCTTTTAAATTCCACTTCCACACCCAATCGCTCGCTATTCGCTTGTGCAACTTCTATCGCCTTCTCGTCTCTATCTATCCCCACCACTTCTTTCGCACCCAATAGTTTTGCACCTATCCCCAGTATCCCGTTACCACATCCGAGGTCATACACGACACGATTTTCGATATCACCGTTCATAAAAGCGAAATGAAGTAATTCGGAAGCTACCGTAGCGGGCGTTGAATATTGCTCCTCGTCCACATCCGGCTCCTTTATGTCCTCTACGGTTTCTAACAGGATTGCCAGTTCTTTTTTCTTCATTTTTGAACTCGTCGTGTCAAAATACGAATATTTATATATAGGAAGGCTGTCCAACAATTACCAAACAACCAACAGATAATATTTCCTGCACAGATATAAAAAGCAGTTCTTCTTCTCAACACCCCT
>JABUBN010000065.1_pt1 | contig 26002 bp, 24 predicted proteins | sample 7240341 | NCBI WGS metagenome assembly JABUBN01 (sample SAMN07256345, study PRJNA390944) | subsurface metagenome | isolation source: Methane hydrate marine sediment | place: Pacific Ocean: Eastern North Pacific, ODP site | reverse complement strand
ACACTTTAGAAAATAAGAATGTAAAGCTATTGTTAATTAGCGAAGAATTAGGCGAACAATATATAGGAAATAAAGAAAAAGCAATTAAAAGCCAAAATGTTTTAATTATCGATCCTGTTGATGGTTCTAATAACGCAGTAAGAGGAATCCCATACTGTTCTATATCAATAGCCTATGCTATAGGTAGAACGATTAATGACATAAAGAAAGCAGTAATTCTTGATTTAAACACGAAAGATATTTATTGGGCAATTAAAGGCGAGGGTGCTTACTTAAATAATAAAAAAATTCATGTTTCTGATTTAGACATTACTGATAAGTGCTTTTTTGAGTTAAATCTCCCGATGAAAAACTTTTTTAAACACATAGATAATTTAAGACCAATATTTAGAAGATTTTTTCGTATACGAGTATTAGGGAGTAGTGCTTTAACATTATGCCAACTTGCGAAAGGTAGCATGGAAGCTTTTGTTAATTTAAGAGAAACAAATCGATTGGTTGATGTTGCAGCGGGATTGCTAATCTTAAAAGAAGCTGGAGGAGAGATTTTTTCCCTTACTGGAAGTAAAATTGAAGGAGATTTATCTATTTATTTGAAATTCCCTTTCATAGCTTCAAATAACAAGTTGGTTTCATTCTTAAAAAACGAATTAAGTTCCAATTATTAATAGCTTTTTAGATGTATTAATCTGGAATATTTATAGGATAAGTTCCGTATCTTCTCTTAATATTTTGCATAGCTTCAAATCTATCAATTGTAACTGCTGGATGTATACTATGTCCTGAACTAAAGATATATCCACCACCCGGTGCTAATTCTCGTATTAATTTTTTGGCGTAATCTTCAATTTCAGAAATCTCTCCCATTGCTAGCATGATAGGGCTTAAATTGCCAACAAAGGTAATCTTATCTCCATATTTATCGTTTAATTTAAATATATCATAATCTGGGTTAGCTGTAGTTGATTCAATAGGATGTATCGCATCCACTCCGCATTTTATAATGTCCTCAAAAATTTCCATTAAATCTCCATCTGAATGTAAAAGAATCTTGCAATCATACTTATGAGCGGTATCACATATTTGTTTTAACCATGGAAATATATGTTTTCGATATAAACTTGGTCTCATGAATAGTCCGTTTTTAAATCCGTAATCGTCCCATAATAACACCATTTTAGCTTCGTTTTCAGCTAAGATTTTTACCAACTCTACTGTAAACGCTCCTCGATCGTCGAATATCCTTTTCATTTGTTTATCGCGTCTCGCTATTCGTGAAAAGGTTTCTATTCCAAACCCTTCCCAAGAACATTCCATTAGAGCACCAGTTGAAGGGATAGAAAAAACTGCGTCATCCATTTCTTTTTGAACACTTCTTCCTGATAGAAATTGACCCATTCGAGATTTTAAATTTGGATCTGGCTGTTCCCAACTTTCGTAGTCCTCAAACGACTCAAAGTGCCCTCCGTGGTAAGCTAAGATCATAGTTTTGTCTTCAGCATATTCGTATTTCATTACTCTACCATACTCATCTATATATCCGCCTTTAAACATTTTTCGGGGAAATATGCTTACATAACTAAGGACTAAATCTATTCCTGCTTTACTAAAAAATTTATATATGTTTTTGTATCCCCGACCGCCGCTAAGATTTACACCATAATGTTTTATTATAGTATTGTTTGTAAATGCACTTTCAAAAGCAGGAACTCGATCCGGTTCTTTGTGCTCAATAGTAGTTAAAACTCTTTCTGGAGCGTTCATTAAATCTGAAGTTAATAATCTTTTATTAAAATCTTTTATTACATTAAGAAGGTCTTTAAAATATATAAAAGTATAATTTTACAAATTTGTAGAGCTGATTCCGATTTGAGCGAATTTAAAAGATTAACCATAGACTTCTTTTCAAGAGATACTGTCGAAGTAGGTAAGGCCCTCTTAGGAAAATATCTCGTTAGAAAAACAGCGAAAGGAAGAATGATTGGAAAGGTAATTGAGTTAGAAGCCTATTTAGGCCCAAAGGATAAAGCGTGTCACTGCTATAATTATAAAAAAACTGAGAAAACAAAAATAATGTATATGAAACCCGGTACTCTTTACGTTTATTATATCTATGGCACCTATTTCTGCCTTAACGTTATCACTGAACCAGAGGGGTTTCCATGTTCTATATTCATAAGAAATTTGTATCCAATTGATGGAATTGAATTAATGAAAGATAATCGGAATGTTAAAGTTGGTAAGAATTATAAAAATTTAGCGGATGGTCCAAGCAAGCTTTGTATGGCTATGAAAATAACTAAGGAGAAGTTTAATGGCAAAGATTCTTGCGCTGAAAACTCAGCACTCTTTTTTACAGAAGGAGAGAAGATCATTGATAAACAAATTTTATTGGGTAAAAGAATTGGAATTGATTATGCTGAAGAAGATAAAGATAGACTTTTGCGTTTTATTTTGAACGAGGATTAATAGTTACAAACATGCTTAAATTTATATATGATTTATTTGACTTTTTATTTAGAGTTAAGGTTTGTTTGACCTCAATTTTAGTAAATAATTAGGAAAAGTCAATTAGGTTGATTTAAGTGGTAAAAGATGCTTTAAAATTTTTTCACGCATATGTAAACGAGATGATTGAAGTTGGCGGAGAAAACCTCCCACGGGCCGTTAGCACAAAATTGGGAGCAAAATTAGCCGCTTTATACAAAGAAAAAGGTATTAACAATTTAACAACTGCTTTAGAAACTGCTTATAAAGCGTTAGGTGCCTCAACTTCAATTAAAAAAATAGATGAGAACACATATCTTATTCAATTAAAACATTCTAAGAAATTTTGTCCAATTGGCGGAAAAAGGAACCCAACAAGCGCAAAAACTATTCAAGATAGCATATGTTTTCCTTATACGAGGAGTTTTCTGACGAGTCTATTTCCTGAGTTTCAATTTGAGACTGAAATTAAGGAGTGTATTGTTGATAATAGTAATTCTCACTGTAAATATAAGCTGAAAGTAAAGAAGAGATCGTATTAATCTTAGGAAATGTTTTTTAGGAAGGAATAGAATAAAAGACCTGAACCTCGATTCCAATCCTGCTACTATGACCAGATAATATGCTCCTCCACGACCTTACCATAAAGCGTGAACGCCTAAACTTACGATTGCTCCATCCCTGGCCTGATCGGGTTTGTTACTACGAGCTCGAGCCTTTCCTACAAAAGGCGCTACTCTGGCACCCACCATCATGGGGATACGCTTCGTCGGGACATAAAATTGGATAATAATTCTCATGAAACCTGAATCCAGGCAATTTCCACTAATGAGGATTTTGCGGTCCGTCCAACAAAGGGACTTCAGACTACCCCAAACAGTCCATACAAATAAAATGAATGGAAAAATAAAAATTTATTGATGCATTTATTTTTCTAAGATTAACTCTTTATTTATTTTTCTCTTTAATATCGATAAAAATTCGCTCGTATCAGGAAAAACATAAGTTATATTGTTACCATCGTCGTCAACAGTTACTTCTTTGAAAAATTTTCCTTCTACTTTAACTTTCATGTCATTCAATATCATAAGTAAAATAAATTGAAAAAGGATTCAAAAAATCACATAACATGGAAATAATATTTTATCAAACTTTTTGTAAAATCGTAAATAAGATAGCTTAAATTTAGTTAAATAAGTGTTAATAAAAGTTTTTAAAAAACAATTGATGATTAATATGTCTGGGAACATATTTATAGCTATATTCATAGTTTGTGTCACCACATTTGGCATTGCTATGATAGTGGTTTATATAACTAAGTACAAAAGACTTCCCATCGATGTTTGGAAACCAGGTGCAGCTTGGATTCGAGCTTTAATCTATTTTTCTTTTTGCAATATTGTTACGGCTGTTTCTGGCACGCTTGAACAGATATTAAACCAGCCCATATTCACTACGGCGCAAATTTCAAACCCCTTTTGGATAGCCTACTTTTCTTTCTGTGTTATTTATGTTTTCATTGCATATTGGATTCTATGGTCTCGCATGACGCTCACTTTCAACCGTAAATACCATCTCGGTTTTGAGATCGTGTTTGGTGTTATATGGGGTTTCAGCACTGGAGGTCTGCTTCTTTCGTTTTATCACCTTTGGAGTCTAACCGTCGTACCTGGTTGGGCTAATTACCTACTTGGTTTCGCATCCATGGGTTTATGGCAATATTTCATTCAAAATTACTTCTGGGACATCTATGTTAGCCCAGAGCACGACACTCCAAGGTCGATTATCGTCAAAACTGCCGTTTGTCACATACCCAATGTGGTTATTTGTTTGGGTTTTCTCACTATTTGGAACAACTATGCCATATACATCGCGATTCAAACGTTTGCTTTGCTCGCATCGACCATTTTTCAAAAGTTCCCCGCTCCTTGGGCTAAAGGTCACTTCCACGCTCCTATGGTCAAACCTGGAATTGGTAGTTATCCACGCGGTACAGGATATATAGGCGAAATCGACAAAACCACTGGTAAACTGGTTGAATCCAATCCCACTTAGGTTTTCACTTCTCACATCATGGCGTTTAGACCAAACACAGTGACTAATCCTATTATGATAAAATGTCTTTTGTTTAGAGCTAAATTTTTAGCTTTTTAAGTATGAACTTGACTGGCTCTGTTGCTTTCTTTCATTACTTTCTAATTGCCATTCTTGTTGCTATTCACAACTAATGCGTTTACAATATGAGGTATGGCTTCACGAGGGAAACTATGCCCCATTCCATCTAAAATCAATAATTCTGCTCCAGGTATTGATGTTGCGATGTCTTTACCCGCTTCAACATCGTTAAGTGGATCTTCTCTCCCATGAATAACAAGCGTAGGCGCTCGTATTGCAGCAAGTTTGGGTTTTAGATTACCGGGAACAGCCATTGCTGCTAATTGGCGAGTTATCCCTTCGGGATAATAACTGCGATCGTACTCTTTTGTCCTATACTCTCTTGATTGATCTTCATCATAGGCAAAAGTGCCGTGAATGAGACGACCGCGCTTGACCATTTCTTCAATAAATCCCTCGCGTTCGGAAGGAACGGGTGCAAAGAATTGCGCCAAGATTTCTGGCTTCGGTTGCGGTAGATCGGGATTTCCAGTCGTGCTCATGATTAACGTGAGAGATAGCACCCGAGATGGATGTCTATATGCTAGAACCTGTGCGATCATTCCACCCATGGAAGCACCGCAGATATGTGCCTTATCTATATTCAGAGCATCCAAGACACCAACGGCATCACCAGACATGTCCTCTAAAGTGTATGGTACTTTGGGTGTTTCTCCACGAGAATAGGCTGCATTAATCTCCAAAAAGTCCGGCAAACCGGTATCTTCAAATTTTGTTGACAAACCTATATCTCGGTTGTCGAACCTGATGACAAAAAAGCCACGATTTGCAAGAATTTCGCACATCTCATCCGACCAAGCAAGCATCTGGCTTCCCAGTCCCGCTATCAATAACAACGGTTTTGAAATCGGGTCCCCGATTGTTTCATATTCAATCTCTATATTATTTACATTCGCTTTTGGCATTGTAGATCTTCCTCCGTTTTATCATTAATCATCTTAAATATGAAATAAGAGCAATGATTAAAAAATATAAACTTTATGTAAAACCAAAAATAAGCTAGAGTATAGTTCAATTATCATAAAATAATGAAATATGAGTAAATTTTAATGGATTACTATGTCTGAAAATATTATATATCTCGACGCAAAAACACTTGAAAGTTTTATGAGAGATGTTTTTATAGGGCTTGGGGTTCCTAAAGACGATGCCCACATTATAGCTGAAGTATTAATTGCTTCTGATATTAGAGGAATTGATACCCATGGAATACAACGTTGTAAAATGTATTTCGATCGTATCAAAGCTGGAATGTACGAAGTAATTACAAAGATTGACATCGTTAAAGATGGCCCAACTACGGCTCTTTGGGACGGAAATTGCGGAATGGGTCACGTTATTGCCTATAAGGCGATGAAAACTGCGATTGAAAAAGCTAAAAAGTATGGGCTTGGTTCTGTTGCTGTTCGAAATTCAACCCACTTTGGAATTGCGGGTTACTATTCTCTCATGGCTACAAAGGAAGGGATGATTGGCTTCGCAGTTACTAACGCTCGTCCCTCCATGCCCCCTACTTTTGGAGTTGAACCAATGCTAGGAACAAATCCGTTAACAGTAGGCGCTCCAACAGACGAAGAATTCCCCTTTTTAATTGACTGTGCCACTACAATCGTTCAAAGAGGTAAAGTAGAATTATACAATAGAATAAATAAACCTTTACCTGATGGGGTGGTAATAACAGACGATGGTAAAACAGAAACTGATCCTGCTAAAATATTAGAGGGTATGAGTAAAGGGAAAGCTGCGTTATTACCCTTAGGTGGTAAAGGAGAAGGTACTTCAGGTTATAAAGGTTATGGTTATGCAACCTTAGTTGAATTATTATCTGCGGCTTTACAAGATGGAATATATCTTAAAGATACGATAGGTATCGTTGAAAATGGCCAAAAACGCTTAAAGGTAGGACATTTCTTTTTAGCAATTAATATTGAAAGCTTCCTATCAATTGGTTCTTTTAAAAAAACAGCCGGAAATATCATGAAGGGATTGAGAGAGTCAAAAAAAGCTCCAGGCGAGGAAAAGATTTACACGGCGGGAGAGAAGGAATTTATTGCCGAACAAGAAAGATTAAAAACGGGAATTCCGATTAACAAAAGTTTGCAAGAAGATATCAAAATTATGCGAAAGGAACTTCATCTGGATAAATACGAATTTAATTTTTAAAAAAGTATCCTTTATTTTTCTATAAATTTCTAACACTTTTTTAATAAAATTATCAAAAAAATCGCTAAAAATTATTAAAATTAGAGTTACACGAACTTTCAACTTATATTCAATATGATTTTAATTAAATAGAAGGAATTCTAGTAAATTCTATTGCATTCAAGGTGGTCTATATGACAAGTACAAAAAGTGAAGTAGTACCTTCATCTAGAGATATTATTTTCATAGATTTTAAGACTCTCAAGAATTTTATTAGAGATGTATTCGTTGGTCTTAAGGTAAATAAAGAAGATTCTGAAATAATTGCAGATGTATTAATTACATCCGATTTAAGAGGAATAGATTCGCATGGTATTCAGAGATGTAAGATGTATTACGATAGGATTAAAAAAGGAATTTATAACACAAAAACAAAGATAAAGATCGTTAAAAAAGGTCCTACAACTGCGGTTATTGATGGTGGATGTGGGTTAGGACCGGTTATAGGTTATAATGCTATGAAATTAGCGATTCAAAAAGCCAAAAAGTATGGTCTTGGAGCTGTTGCAGTTAGGAATTCTACGCATTTTGGGATTGCGGGATATTACTCTCTCATGGCTACAAAAGAAGGAATGATAGGGATTACAACTACTAACGCTAGACCCGCTGTTCCTCCAACATTTGGTGTAGAACCAATGTTAGGTACAAATCCATTGACTGCGGGGGCACCAACAGACGAAGAATTTCCTTTTATGATTGATTGTGCTACCTCAATTATTCAAAGGGGTAAGATAGAAGTTTATAATAGAGTGCAAAAACCGCTTCCTGAAGGAGTAATCATAACCAAGAATGGAAGAACGCAAATCGATCCTCAAGAAACATTAAAAAATTTAGAAGATAGTACTGCAGCTCTTTTACCACTAGGGGGTGAAGGCGAAAATACATCAGGTTATAAAGGTTTTGGATATGCTACACTTGTAGAAATTTTATCATCAGCATTACAAAATGGAGTATTCCTTAAAGATACAGCAGGAGTTATCGAGGAAGACCAAAAACGTTTAAAAGTTGGACATTTCTTTTTAGCAATAAATGTAAACCACTTTACACCCTTGAAAATGTTTAAGCGAACTACTGGGACGATTATGAGAACACTTAGAAACTCTAAGAAAGTACCTGGTAAAAATCGAATATATACTGCTGGAGAAAAAGAATATTATTCTGAAAAAGTAAGAAAAAAACAAGGCATTCCAATTAATAAAAGTTTACAAGAAGATATTAAAACAATGCAAGAAGAACTGGGTTTATTTAGCTATAATTTTTCATTTTAAATTAAAAAAAAATTCCGTCTGTTCGACCTTCTAAAGGTTCAGAATGGATAATAATTTCTGTTATATTTTCAATTTTCAGAGTTTCTTCTATTTGTTGCTCTAAATTTGAAACTATATCATGAACTTTCGAAATGTTTAAGGATCCATCAAAAAAAACATGGAGTTCGAGTGTACAAAAATCAAGTGCTGCCCAAAATTCTAAACCATGATATCCTTTAACTTCTGGATTACTTTTTAATAAGCTTTCTAAAGTTATCTGGAGTTCTCTTTTCTTTTGAGGGTCAATAGGAATACAGACTAAGTGATCAGTTACTAATTTTCGTATCATAGCATCTGATTCTATATGAGTAATTATTCGTGATATAGACGGAACTTGTTCCTTTAGTTGATTTTCAAACATAATACTTAATTCATGAGCTTCTTCTAGTGATAAATTCTCGTCAACGACTATTGCTACAGATAAAAAGTATTTATTTTTTATTATGAAAATGTTTAAATTCCTAAAATCTGAAATCTCATTAAATTCACTTTTCATTGAATGAAGCAAGTTAATTATCTCTTCACCTATTGAAGATTCACTACTTAAAGGATTCATCTCAACTATACATTCTATATTATACGACGAAAAATATTTTTTACTCAATGTATGAATTGCTTTTGTAATTTGATTTGCATGAACGACAGATATATGATCTTCAACAGATAAGCGAACATCTAAAAATAATGTATTTCCACCAATTCTGACCTTTAATTCTTCAACACCATTAACATGATCAAGATTAAAAACCTTTTCTTTGATTTCTTCTATAATAAGATAACTTATGGGGTTTTCATCAATTAAATCTTTAATTCCTTCTTTTGAAAGCTTAAATGCGGTGAATATTATCCATAAAGAGAGACCAATACTAAAAAATGGGTCTAAAAATTGGATACTGAAAAAGAGAGCTAAAATGAAATTAATCATAACTACAATCGCTCTAAGAGAATCTTGGAACAAATTTAGTCCCAGAATTTTAAGTGATAAGCTACTCCGTTTCTTTCCTTGCCACATTAAAATTCTAGAAAAAGCTAAATTAATAATGAATGAAATAATTAACAGTTGAAACCCTAAATCAGGATTCATAATACCATACGCGTTGGTTAATATTGTTTGAACTGCTAAATAAATAATAATACAATATAGATTGATCAATATAATTCCTTGAATTAATCCCCCTATTGAATCAATCTTGGAATGCCCGTACATATGTTGGAAATCTGGGGGCTTTTGACTTATAACCAGAGAATAAATTGTTAGAAAAATAAAAAAAATATCAGTAAGCGTATCAACAGTTTCAGCTAAAAAACTAAGACTTCCCGTTAGGATTACCCCTAGTAGTTTTAAACCTGACTGAATTAGGATTATGAAAAAAGTAATAATTCCTAATTTAATTTTTATGTCCATTTTTTTCCTTTTATTTCTTTAGAAGTTGATTAAAAAACTTAAAGCAATACTGAGAAATAAATATTTGGCAATTAAACAAAATGAAATAAAAAAGAAATATTTATAATATTTTTAGAGGTGTCTTGGAATTTTAATTTCGAGATCTGTAATTGGGTAGGATGCGCATGGATGGAAATAGTCAAATTTCTTATCCCCAGCTTTTCTCCAATCAGAAACGGGACTTATATATACATCACCAGAAATAAGAAGAGAACGACAGAATCCACATTCGCCAGAGCGGCATTTTGATGGTGGATTTAAGTTTGCCCGTTCTAGAGCAACAAGAACTGATTCGGTTGCCTTTGCTGGTATGTCTTTAATCAAACTTCCAATGTGAGTCTTAATCTTAAATACCTTATCGGCTACATCTTGAGGGAAGTCTGGATTACTTAGAATATCTTTAATTTCACCAAATGCCTCTCTACGGACGCGCTTATGATGTAAATTGAACTTTTCTAATTCTTTTTCAACAAAATTATACATAACTTGTGGTCCACAGATAAAAAATGAACTGTTGTTTACATCGCAATATTTTTCTATAATATCAGAAGTTAAAAAACCCAATTCAGATCCTTCAACGGTAACTTCTTCACAACTTAAAACATGCACGACTTTAATTTTATCCGGGTACTTCTTTTCAAGCTCTTTAAATTCGTTGTAATAAATGATATCATCTTCTTCGCTACTTCCATACAGCAAAGTTAATTTTGCATCTAATTTATCATCAACAATTTCTTTAGCGATGGAACGGAATGGCGTAATTCCTGATCCTCCTGCGAGACCGACTATCTGTGTTAAATCCCTAAGAGGCTCGTAAAAAAAGAATCCCTCTGGTCCAGAACTTTCAACATTAGTTCCTACTTTCCAACTATCCCATATGTATCCAGTTAAAAATCCGGGTTCTTCTTTTCTAATCGTAATTTCGTAGAAACCTTTTAAAGCATCCGCAGGAGAAGAAGCTATTGAATAAGGTCTTGTGATTGCAATTCCATTTACTTCAACTTTTAAACTTAAATATTGACCCGCTCTAAAATAAGCCAATTCTTTTGTGTTTGAATCGGGATCGGGTTTGAGCTTAAATGTTTTAGTGGATTTTGTTTCGTCTTTGATTTCACTGATAACTAAGTATTGTCTTATGGGATGAAGTCGCACAGCAAGTTCATTCATTGGATCCTTTGTTATTGGCTCACTAGATGCCTTTTCGAACCTCTTTTTTCGGTTTGGGACTAATTTTGTAAACGCAAATAAATCTCTTGTGTTGCTTTTAATAATTATATCAAATTTCTTTTTTTCTTCGCTCATTTTAACTCACCTTTTTTATGTAAATCTTGTAAAGTTAGTAACGCAGCAGTTTCTCCATCCTTTAAAGCACTACTATATCCGTGACATCTTTTGCCAAAACCTCCACAAAATTCAAGACCCTCAATATGTTTTTCGTCATTCATCGTCATCAAGCGTGGGACAAAAGAATCCCAAGAATCTGGTTCGTATCCATATACAACTCCATTATAACTTCTGGTAAATCTTGAAATGGTTTGAGGCGTAGCAACTTCAATCTCTTCAATATGATTCTTTATTGGAGCACCAGTGGTTTTTTCCAAAGTGTTAATAAGGTCTTCCGCGATTTTATTTTTTAATGTAAAGTAATCTTCGGGTTTTACATCGTCCCATACTCCCGGTAGAAAAGCAGTTGTAATCGAAATAATACACGTTCCTGGAGGTGAGCAGTCTGGGATTGCATTATTTAAACAAATTGTTGCTTGAACCTTAGGCGTTTCAAGGTTGTTCAAAGATTCATAAAGTTCATCAGTATTCATATTGTTATTAATAAAATAACTATAATCTTTGAGTCCTAATTCATCGGCCGTTGCATCTAAACCCAAATAAACAACAAATGTAGAAACTCCATGCCGTCTAGCATTTATTTCCTTATAAGCAATTTCTGGAACTTCTGATTTAGGATGTATTAATTTGTTATAAGTAAGCGTGGGGGAAGCGTTGCAAACTACATGATTCGTTTTAATCTTATCTCCTTTAGACGTTTCAACTCCGATAACTTTACCGTTTTCAACCAATATCTTTTCTACTGCCGTGTTATATTCGATTTTACCTCCTAATTCTCTAATCCTTGTATCTAGAGCGGTAGTGTAGTCGTGAGATCGAAATTTTGGAATATAAGCACCTTTTAAAATATAACCATAAACCATAGCAGCAAAGATCGTAAAATTCAATCTACTCATTGGAAGTCCTAAATAAACCCAATACGCGTTAAGAATGCTCCTTGCTTTTTCTGGAATATTAAGGGCATTTTGAACATCCTCCACAGAATAAGCTGTAGTTTTAAGGAAATTTGAATGCTCCTTTAATAGTACATTTTGATCTGGGTGTCCTTTTGTCTGCCCTATATAAGACATTGCTCTATTAATGTCTTGAGCTAGGTTAAAAAGTTTTCTTACCGATTCTCTACTTCCCGGGACTTCTTTTTCAATAGTATCAAGATAAGAATCGACACCAAAAGGCATTACTACATCAACACCTTCATCTGGGTCTGTTAAAATTAACCTATACGCTTCAGGGACTTCTACGAACTCTGAATCTAGTTCATATTTTTCTAATAATCTTCTAGTGCCGCCCTTATCCGATGAAGACCCCCAATCATAAAGTTCATGAAGTGAAGTTTCAAATTCAAACCTTCCTCTCACAAAACTAGATGCAAATCCTCCCGGTAAGTTATGTTGTTCTAAAAGCAGTATTTTAACACCTCTCATTGCTAATTCTGCGGCGGCTACTAAACCACCATTACCAGCGCCAATTATTACAACATCATATGTTTCGCTAATTACTTGTCCAATACTCTCATCACTCATTTTAAAATCTCCTCGTTTTTTAAAAAAAACATAATATTAGTTCAATAAATTTTTGCATCTATTAATATATTATTCTGCTATTATTTAGTCAATTTTTAAAATATATTGATTTTATTGCGGAAAGATCAAACTTTAAAAAAAGAGTCTGCTTAATTATTTGACAAAGAGATAAAATTTTTAATAGAAAACAATAAAAATTAAAATATGAAAAGAAAAGAATTATATTAGTACTAGTTTAAAACAAGAAATTTTTCGAATTTAAAGAGATAATTAATATGAATGAATTAGAAATTGATAAAGAGATTGAAAATTTTAAAGAGCAATTAAATTTACTAGCTATGATATTCGATACACGTAGAAAAATGCGTAGAGAGATATCTAACGAAAAAACTGGATTTGTCTTTAATGCCAAATATCAGTTTACTACTAAAGATGATGAAGTTAATGTTTACGTAATATTTAAAGATGGAAAAATGACTTTCAAGTTCTGAATGGTTAACTAAACAAAAAGGAAAAAAAAAGATTAAAGAGATATTTTCAGATTTTAAATTTAAAGATTTTTAAATCGGTTTACCTTGAGCATCCCACTTTCTAATTTGGTAATACTTTTCTAATAATCCTTCTAATGGAGGAATATTTCGTTTAGTTCCACCTTTTTCAAGGGGTGTATAAAATCTCTTCCCAAAATTATCGTCTGCTTTAGTGATCCCACATTTAACATTAAAAACTCTTTTCATTTTAATGATCTTTTGTCCTGCTTTCATGAAATCATCAACTGTATATGCTCTTCCAGTAATTGCATTAAGCCCATTTATCCAAGGTGTGAGTTTATGGATGAACCAGAACCCAAATATACATCCACCACAAGCAGAATACGCCTCACTTGCATCCTGAATCTTTATTACAGCTTCAGCAACATCATCCCCCGTTCCAAAACGCTCTACTTGTTCGGTTAAACCGATTTCTTCTTTTTGATTCATATAGGAAGATAAATGCATCGGTTCATAACAATGATATGCACCTCGAGGTGTTGTTGCATAATCTAATGCCGTTAGATTATTTGCTCGTGGTTCATGAGCTGGAACCTCGAGTCCTTTTCCATGCATGGAGAGTTCTTCCGGTAATCCCTTTACTTCACAAAAAGATCTCACTCCTTCAGCTAAATCATCACCAATTCCTTCTCGATAAGCAATTTTTGTGAAGAGTTTTTCTATCGGTCCAATGGCACCCCAAATATTTTCCTCAGTAAATCCAAATTCATCTAAATTAACATCAATTAGCTTTCTTTCAATAGATTCAAGAAAACATCCTATTACTGCCCCAAGACTAATTGAGTCCAGACCAAGATCATTGACTATTAAATTCCATTTGATTAAGGCCTCTAAGTCGTTAACCAATAAATTAGAACCTAGCATTCCTAGGGTTTCATATTCTGGGCGAGTAACCCATTCTCCCTCATATTCCACGAATCCCCTGCAAGCCGTTGGACAATTAAAACAGCCATGCATTTTAACTTCTCCTCTTGCGTTTAATGCTTTTGCTCCAATTTTTTTAATCCCAATCCATCTTCCCACTGTATAGTTCTTAATAATAATATCTCCTACACTAGCCATGGAATCTATGTGGACTGGCGTACCTGAATCTGCCATTACCATTCCTAATGCGGATTTCTTTAATAATTCTCTAAGTTCTTTAGCTGCATCATTTACTTTATCTTTATCTTGAACGGGAACTTTACCCGTGCCACGAACTGCAATAGCTTTTAAGTTCTTGCTACCCATAACAGCCCCCATTCCGCAACGTCCAGCTGCGTGATGCTTATCATTGATTATACACGCATATTTTACTAAATTTTCTCCAGCAGGGCCAATAGTAGCTACTTTTATTTTATCGTTTCCAAGCAGTTCTTTTATTTTTTCATCAGTTTCTTGAGTTCCTTTCCCCCACAATTCAGAAGCGTCCTTTATTTCTACTTGTCCGTCGTTTATCCATAGATAAACAGGACTTTGACTTTTACCCTTAATGATTAATAGGTCATAACCTGCGGATTTAAGCTCCTTACCAAAAAAACCTCCTGAAGATGCTTCCCCGAGGATTTTAGTTAGTGGTGATTTTGCTGTAATAAAGTATCTACCACAGAAAGGAATTGCTGTGCCGCAAAATGGACCAACTGAGAAGATCATAAGATTATTCCCATCAAACGGATCAATTTCGGGGTCTACTTCTCGTGTGAAGATCGCAGTTGCTAAACCCATTCCTCCGATTAAATTCACTTCATCTTCATCAGTGTAATCTTCATAGTCAATGTTTTTCGTTTCTAAATCTATTCTTAAAATTTTTGTGATTTTTATCACCAATTTTTATTTTAATTGTAAATAATTCTGTTTACATGCTATTTATAGGTTTTCTTCGTGATTATGAGTTCATAATTAGGAATTCATAAATATTGGTCTACTGCAATTTAAAGTTATGTAAATTATTCCACTATATCAGAAAACTAAAACTAAAACTAAATCATATAAAATGAGTATAAGAAAAAATATTAAGTTAGTAGACCCAATTATGGCAAAAGTCTTCATACCATGGGTTTTAAGACATCCATCTTATGTAGTTACAACAAGAAAATTAATTAAATCCTTCAAAAATACAGTTGAATTACGTAGAAAAGCTAAAGAAGAAGGTTTAAAAGTTCCACCCTTTCTAATTCTGAGTATTACGAAACAGTGTAATTTACATTGTGCAGGGTGTTATGCTGCTGCCGCTGGAACCTTGAGCATCAAATCTGAAAAGCAATTAAATATAGATGCTTGGAGAAAGATTATAAAGGAAGGAAATGATTTAGGGGTATTTTGCTATGTAATTGCTGGCGGAGAACCATTCATGTTTCCTAATCTACTCGATTTATGTAGCGAGTTCAAGGATAGAGGTTTTTTAATTTTTACAAATGGAACAGCACTCAAAGAAACTGATTATGAGAAATTGAAAAAGTTAAAAAATGTCGCAATCATCGTTAGCATTGAAGGAGATAAAGAAGATACTGATAGCAGGAGAGGAGTGGGGGTTTATGAAAAGGTATTAAAAACTATTAATAGACTTAACAAAATTGGCACAATAAATGGTATATCAGTGACAATCAATGGAATAAATTATAAAAAATGGATGAACCCTTCTATGATTGACTTTCTTATTAAAAAAGGTGTAAGAATAGGATTCTTTTTAGAATATATTCCCACCAAGCATGATATTACGGAATCTTTAATGTTGACAGAAGAAGAAAGAACAGCATTCCGAAAACAAATATTAAATTATAGAGCGAATAAAAAGATTTATTTAATTCATTCACCCGGAGATGAAGAATATATGGGAGGATGCGTTTCAGCGGGAAGAGGTTTCGCTCATGTTACTCCATCTGGAGCTTTAACCCCTTGCCCAGTTTCTAGTATGACTACGCATAATTTAACTAAATCATCATTACGTGAAGGATTAGCTAGCGATTTTTTTAAATATATACGGGAAAATGAACATTTATTGGAAACTGAAGGCTCTCCTTGTGCACTTTTTAGCCATCAGGAAGAATTGGCCTTAATTGCTTCCAAATTTAAAGCAAGTAAGGTAGGTACATTATAGTTTTTTATATAATACTACTTTTTTTTAATAAAATGGTTTTGTAATCATGGTTAACAATTTTAAATTTTCTGTACTTGATGGTCATATCGATACAATTAAAAAAAGCTCAAGAGACAAACGTGACTTTTCAGTCCGTTCTGAAATTGGTCATTATGATTTACCTCGTATGGATGAAGGAAATGTGCAAGCTGCAATTTTTGCAATCTATCCAGCTTCATCGATAAATCGCATTCTTAAAGGTCTTGATTTATGGTTTAAATTTGTCTTTAATCCTCTTAATGGATTAATGCAAATTAAAAGAATAGATGATTTCGCTAAAATACAAGCATCGGGTAAAAGGGGAGCTATCCTACATTTTGAGGGTGCTGGAGGGATCGATAAAACTTTTCGCCTTTTAAGGATTGCATATCGTCTTGGGTTGCGAACAATGGGTTTAAGCTGGTCAAATGTCAATAAATTTGCTACGGGAGTGATGTTTAACGACCCTCAAAAAGAAACTGGTCTAACCAAAGAAGGAATAAAATTTGTTGCTGAAGCTCAGGCTCTTGGTATCACCATAGATGTTTCTCATTTAAACGAACCTTCTTTTTGGGATGTTTATGAAATCACAGAAAAACCGATTTTTGCCTCACATTCAAATGCTCGCGCAATTGTTAATCATCCAAGGAATTTAACTGATGAGCAAATAAAAGCAATTCATGAAAAGCATGGAACCGTAGGAATTAATTTTGTGATGGGTTTTCTAAATGCTAAAGAACCAGGTATGTATAATTATAACCTAAATTTTGATTCAATTAAAAAACATATTGACCATCTCGTCGAAATTGCTAGTATCGATATAGTAGCCATAGGTTCAGATTTTGATGGTGCAGCTACACCAACTTGTGTTAAAGATTGTTCTATGTTTCCCCGATTATGGGATTATCTTCTTGAAAATGGCTACAGTGAACAAGATATTGAAAAGATATCTCATACAAATTTATTACAAGTTTTTAAGAAAACATGGAAATAGGTTTTAATTTATTAAAGAAAAAAAAAAAGATTTGTTTATTCTTAATTTATTCTGGTGGCTTGAGCCCTACAATATCCATTGCTTCGAAAATTGAAGACATAACTTCGATCTGATATTTATAGCCCTCAATACCATTTGCCATAAAAAGTAGGGTTTTATTTAGTAGGGCAATATATTCTTTAAGTTTCCCTTCTTTGATTTCATCTGCGTTTACTACTTTGTATCCTTCTTTGGTTGCAACGACAGCATTATTTAGGAGTTCTTTAGAAAGAGATTTATCTGCTGGATATTTTTTCATACTTCAATGAACAGTTTCCCTACCTCAGAGGCTTTAGCATGGGGAACCCATGCTGTAGTCATAACTATTACCATCTATATCACCTTAAATAATTAATATTTTATTAGATTCGCATCATTTTTTGACAAAAATGACATTTTTTATTTGTGTTTTATCTGTATAAAAATATTGCTGAAATCTAATTCTTTGCTGGTGATGCATAACAATAAGCACAATTGTGTTTGCAACGAAATATTCCAGTATATCCCCCAATATCTTTAGACTTGAAACACCCGCAACCTTTTCTTTGTCCTGTATCTTTTGCTTTTGAAATCTTCTCCCTTATGATTTGCTCGATTTTATTAGCGTCAACGCAATGAGCTTGTTCAATGCCATTTATTTCAAGTAAATCGGGTTGGCAACATGCTTTCATCTCCATTTCATATTTATTGCAAATTTCTAATAATTTGTTGAGAATATCTTTCTTTTTACTTAAAGGGGGATCAAGAGGGATAAATCCTCTTGCTTTCATTCGATTGTTTACTTTTGTATAAATTGTAGCGAAGGAAAATATCATTTCTTTCAGCCCAAGAGCAGAAACTTTTTCTATTATATATTCAAATTTGTCTAGGTTACTTTTTATTCTATTTTCATCCTTCTTTTTGTAAATGATTATAGGATCAAATCTAAAACTTACAGCGTTGGAACCAAACTCATTGATCAACCATTCTAGTTGAGCAAATCTATCTTCCAAAGAAATCTTAATATTCTTCTCTAATTCAGAAGGTGAGTTAATCGTGAATTGAAAGTAATGTCCCATATACGATTTAAAGATTTGTTTATTTTTTTCATAAGTTTTTATCCATGCTTTAAAGTTTTTAGACCACCACACCCAACATCTTACATCTTCAGATTTCAACGAAACTCGAGACACTTGTTTTCTATTAAATGGATTAACCACATCCACATAACCGATCTGGATTTTATCAATTACCCAATCCATTAAAAAAGCGGGAATATCTGTTCTACGAGAACAAGAAATTATAGGAGATTTTACAATTTTCATTAAATCATTTGAATATTTTTTTTATAATTTTTTTATATATTAGGCGCTATTCTCCCGATAAATATAAAAGCATTGCTGAAACGAATAAATCATTTTTCTCGCTCATAGGTAATTGCTCATCTATGCTCTGCAAACCATCAAGTGAAACTCTGAACTTTCTGAGGAGTAATTCATCAAAGATCATTAAATGAGGATTTAAAAATGCTGCGCCGTTTTTTGTTTCTTTTCGTAACAATTTTCTAAATTCCGGTTCTAGCCAGATTCTAAAAGGGCCAGGGCTATGTTCTGCTTTATGTTTTATGTTGAATTTATTTTTAAGATTAATAATAACCTCAAAGACAGTTTCGCATATTAGTTTTAAATTTTTTTCATTTTCTTTGTAGAAATATTGAATTGGGACTGGTAGGCGCATATGTAATAGTAATCCTTGACCCTTCCGAAAGTTTATATGACCGTACCCAAAAATTACTTTATGGAACCCATGCTTTACAAATAGTTCATTTATAGTTTCAATGATATCTGGTAAGTTTTTTGGTTCGCTTAAGATATCTTCAAACCCTGGAAAAGCGATATAATCAGTAGATTTGTCTTCAGTTTGGACTAATAAAGCAAAAGAAGAGCGTTCTTGAAGATAATCCTGAAATTCTTCTTCGGTTAATATTTTCCAAGAACTCTCAGCCTGCTGTTTCATTACATCAATAAATTTATCAACATTATTCTTAGATCCTTCAATAAGGGCTGCCCATTTCACCTTCTTATTCTTTTTACTTTCTCCCCCAAGTTCGCTAAACTTTCCAGGGAGGTTTTCATCTGAAATTACAAATTCACTAACTAAGGGAAAAATCTTAGAATCTAAAACTGATTGCAAACCCTTAAACGCTAAATTCAAATTATATCCATACATAATAGCTTGTTTTAGATTAGTTTCAGGACGATATAATCGAAATACAGCGCTCAGTATTACGCCAAAATAGCCATTTCCAGCGATAATCTTCATGAAAAGAGGATGATCTTTATCAATCTCAACGATCGTTCCGTTTGGCATCATGACACGAATTTTCTCGACCCAATTTTCAACCGAACCCAATTTTCCTGAAGTTACTCCGCTTGCATTCGAAGCAATTAATCCTCCTACTCTTACAGGTAGCTTTAAAGCACTCGCTGGTTGAACGGGAAAAACAAATTCCTTTTTGCTTTCAAATAGAGTACATTTAATTAGATCTGATACTAAAACATTTTGATTAGACCGAACCGTACTTTTTTTTAAATCGAGTTTAATTGGTTCCTTATAGGAGCTAAAATCAACCATATCAACAATAATACCAAAATTTCCATAACTTCCAGAAAGGCCCGTTTTTCCTCCAGCAAATGTAATGGGAATCTTAAATTTCTGAGAATTTTTTACTATAACTCGTAGTTGTGTCTCTACTTTAGGTCTAAACAGAACGTAAGGTCTTATGTGCAGGTGTGAGGTATCTCGAATAACGCTAGCTTGTATTGGATCTCCAACAAGCATCACATAACCCGATTGAATGAGTTGGTTATAATTTTTACTTTTTGATATTTTGGAGACCATTATGGAACTTAATTTAAAAAAACCTTCCCTTTCCATGTGGTCTAAAAATGGCTCCCATGGTAGTTTATCTTGAAGACCTTTGATCAAAGTATTTTTTTCCATACCAAGCCATGACTCTATTTAATTTCATCTATCTAAGCTTTCAATTTTCCTAAAGTAAAGGAGCTTATCAAGATTAAAATAATTGCTGTAATAAAAAATATTTCTAATTTAATTTTTTAAACCTTGTAATATTTAAGATTAATATGATCCCGTCTATTGAATGGACTCATGACAATAAAGTGAAAATGATCGATCAAACTCTATTACCGCATAAACTTGAGTTTTTAGAGTTTGAGGATTATAGAGATGTGGCAAAATCTATTAAAGTCATGAACATTAGAGGTGCTCCTGCAATTGGAGTTGCCGCAGCAATGGGAATGGCGTTAGCTACAATAGAATATAAAGTTCTTCCAAAAGAAGAATTCCTCAAAAGAATGGAGGAAGCTGCTGATGTAATACGCAGTACAAGACCTACAGCATCTAACCTTTTTTGGGCAGTAAATAGAATTTGGGAAATTTTAAGTTCTTTTCCAGACAACCCTTCAAATATTTCGGAACTTGTCGTCGAAGAAGCTAAATTAATGGCTCAGGAAGATGTAAATGTTAACAAAAATATTGGTAGAAACGGTGCTACTTTATTAGAAGATGGCGATGTTGTTTTAACTCATTGCAATGCGGGTTCGTTGGCTACAGTTCAATATGGGACGGCGTTAGCACCTATTCGAAGCGCAATTGAAGGTGGTAAAAAAATTAGCGTGATTGCTGATGAAACGAGACCAAGATTACAAGGAGCTAGATTAACTGCCTATGAACTTCAATACGATAAAATCCCTGTAAAAGTGATTTCTGACACATCTTCAGGTCTATTAATGAGGCTTGGAAAAATAAACAAGGTAATTGTGGGGGCAGATAGAGTAACTTCAGACGCAGTTTTTAATAAAATTGGAACTTACTTGGTTGCTTTAGCCGCGTACGATAATAAAGTGCCTTTTTACGTTGCAGCTCCAACTTCCACATTATCTCTGCATGAAACCGTTGACGATGTTACTATTGAACAAAGAGATAGTAGTGAAGTAAAAAATGTACTTGGGAAGGTACAAATCGTCCCTGATGGTGTAGAATGCTTGAATTACGCGTTTGACATTACTCCCTTTAGATTAGTAACTGGTATAATTACAGAAGACCGCGTTTTTACACCAGAAGAATTATTAAAAAAATATAAGAGCTAACTTTAAAAACATTATAAAAAAACTAAAAAGTTAAAAAAAATTATTTAGGATATTAAAATGAAGCTTAATAAGAACGAAAAAGATGCGCTTTTTAAGTTGTTTATTTTTTCAGTAATTCAAATATTTTGTATAAATATTTACATAATCGTTTCTGCTCTCTCAGGAGATTTTAATTGGACGGTCGAAAGGATGACATCTTCTTTAGAAGGAATGGTTATTCAAATTATCAACCTAATTACACTGATTAATGGAATAATTATCTTTTTGTATATCCTTATATTTTTAATATTACTCGTAAGAGATTAATTTTCTCGTCTCTTAATTATCAAAAATCTGTTCGAAAATATCTCGTAATTCATCCAAAGTTTTTGCTCTAGAAATTTTTATCCTAATGTCGGTTGAGGTTTGAATATTTTTTGTTAGCCATATCGAATTTCTTTTTAATTCCATAAATTTGTATTTTTCAATAGGGTAAGGAAACTCGATATTCTCATCTATATAGTTATTTATGCAATGTTCGTAAAGATCAATATGTTTTTTCATTTTAATTAAATTATTATTAAAAACCAGTTCTACTCCTTCTTTTAAGTATCTATTAATTTGATGAAAAATTTCAGGATTTCCCATAGTTCCTCTCCCAATCATAATAGCATCAACTTTTGTAAAATCTAAAAACTTTTTCGCAGATTGAGGACTGTAAATGCTTCCATTTCCAACTACAGGTATTTTTAATAGATCTTTAAATTTTTTAACGGCTTTTAAATTAAGAGCGGTGTCATCGAATCGATCTTTTACCGCTCTTCCATGAATTATTATGAAATCAATGCTCGAATTATTAACAATCTTCGCTAATTTATCGATATTATCTGAATTCTTGAACCCTGTTCTAACCTTTAAGGAAACTAAATGCGAGGAGTATTTTGTAGCAACTTTAATTAAACTACTTAAATTTTTCAAGTCATTAAGTAGATATCCTCCTTCTTTTGCCTTAGTTGCTCTTTTAGATGGACAGCCCGCATTTATATCCAAAACATCAAATTGATAGCTCTCAAGAAAGTCAATTGATTCTCTTAAAGCTATTGGATCGGAACCAATTAACTGCACGCTTATAGGCCTCTCCTTCTCAATTTTGTATAAATTACTTAATATGGAGCGAGGATTATTTTGAATTCTTTTAGTGTAAAGCATTGGAACACTTACTAACCCTATTTTACCAAACTTTCTACAAAATTGCCTGTACGGTGCCGTAGTTACTTCTTGCAGTGGTGCCAATATAAGGTTATTTTCTAAAACAAGCGTTCCTAATTTCATTTTCAAGTAAATTATTTTTTATTAAACTTTTATATTCAATAACCAAGAAATATTTAAAAAACTTCATTTTATCTTATTTAGATCAATTTCTATCAAATTTTAAAATCTTTTTAGAGTGAAAAAATTTATCATGTCAAAAAATATTAAAAAATATGTCTTCAAGTCAAAACCAAAAGAAATTACATACATTGACGGTGAACCCTTAAAATTAAGCAAAGATTTCAGCTTTTTTCATAATAAAATTAAATTCAGGAAAGAATTAACTCGACTTCAAAACTTTTTTAAAGATTTTGCTAAAATTGCGCTCCAAGCTTCGGGAATAAGGGATTCTTATTTAAAAGAAGAGTATTCAGAAAACTTTCTACTAGTTATTTTTACCACAAATCAAATTATAAGAAAAGCCGATCTAATTATTGAACCGCATAAAAATCTCGAACTCAGTCCAGGATGCTTCTTTCTTGAATCCAACTCGGAATCAATGCTTTTGTTAGCAAAGGATATGGAAGGGTTATCATTTGGCGTAGATACAATGGAAGAAATTTTTTCTCAAACATTTGAAATTTATTTCGAACAAAAGAATTTTGATGACTATTTAAAAATTAGACCGTTTAAACTCTTAAATTGTATTAAATAACCTAATCTCTTTTTTATCTTAAAATTTGTTAAGCTCTCTCAGACATTAGAAAAAAAAAGAAATTTTTAACTCATAAATTTCCAAGGTTTTTGTTTTTTAAGTTTGTAAGCTTTTTTAGCATAGTCTTTCATCATCCTATTAGTGTTAAAGAAAGCTGCGAGAGAAATAGCGTTTTTACTTTTGAATAACCACTCGTCATGGTTCAAATAAGTGGGTATAATTTCGTTTTCTAGCGTTTCATATAATGCGTTTGAATCAATCTCCCAACTATTTGAGACTCCTGGATCGTCGGGATTTGAATCGTTAGGGCCAATTGCCCATCCTGCCATAGAGTTCATGCGATATCCTTCCAACCACCAACCATCTTGAACGCTAAAGTTTAAAACGCCATTCAATGCGGCTTTCATGCCACTTGTACCACTCGCTTCGCGATATCTTTCGGGCGTATTGAGCCAAACATCACATCCAGATACCATCATATGAGCTAAATCCATATTATAATTTTCCATCATTACAATTTTAACTCCATAATTATCGTAAAGATATTCACTTTTTTCGTGGATTTTTTTGATATAATCCTTTCCCATCGTGTCCTTAGGGTGAGCTTTTCCTGCAAAAATGAATTGAATCTTATCTTGGCAGATTTTACCTAACCTATCGATATCATGGAAGATTAAAGTAGCCCTTTTGTACGTAGCAAATCTTCTAGCGAAACCAATTGTAATTAATTCTTCATCCAGTAAGTTCCAACTATGACCTTTCTGATAACTAATTAGATTGAATTTATTTTCAATGTGCGCATCAAAAATATCTAAATCGTCTAATTCAATTGCGTTTTGAAGTATCGAAGGTTTTGCCTTCCAATTTGGCCATTTTTTGTCAAATATCTGTTGAAATGGCTGGCTAACCCAAAAAGGTAAATGTATACCATTAGTAATTGAATCAACCTCGTATTGAGGAAACATTTTCTGTGAAATTTGGCCGTGTTTTTTAGCAACTCCATTTCTATATCTAGAAAGCTCCATTCCTAGAAATGTCATATTAAATTGACCTTTATCGTCAGCAATTTTTCGAATTTCAGAAGGCATTCTATCTTCAAATACCTTATTAATTAATTTTTGATTAAATCGATCGTGACCTGCTGGAACTGGTGTGTGAGTAGTAAACACGACTTTCTCTCTAACCTTATCAAGATCGCCTCTTAACATATTGTAAAGTTCTACTATTGAGAAAGAACCGTGACCTTCGTTTAGATGGTATGTTTTAATGTTATTAAAACCCAAGGAATTTAAGAGTTTTACGCCACCAATACCTAGTATCATTTCCTGCACGATTCTGTTCCATCGAGATGTGGAATCATAGAGAGAACCTGTCATTTTTTTCATCCAATCTTCGTTTCCCTCAATGTCAGTAGTTAACAAATAAATTGGTAGAATATGCCCTGATTGGCCTATAACGCGATAAAGCCATGCAGAAACTAACACTTCTTTATTTTCTATTTTTATTTTAATTGGTTTTTCAACTTTTTCAAATTCGTAGAAAAAGTTCCACTCGATCTCGCGTTCTTTCTGTTCACCAAATTCGTTAAAAAATTGATAGAAATAGCCTGAACTATAACATAAGCATAATCCAACCATAGGGAGCTCTAAATCTGCCGCGGCTCTTACAGTATCTCCAGATAAAACCCCTAAACCACCGCTATAAGTTGGAATGTTCGAATCAATTGCAATCTCCATGCTGATATAGGCAACTTGCGTACTATTTTTCAAATCTTCGTTAATTTCCATCATTCAACACTTCATTATTGAGTTTTGAGTTTCTTAAGAAATTAATAATATAAATATATATATATTAGTTTTAAAATTCTTATTTTAAATTCTTATGTTAAAATGAATTTTAAAAATAAGTCTAATCAGAATCAAGTTTCAATTCAGGTTTTTCAAGAGAAACCTTTTTAGAAATTCCGTAATTATCCCATCTATCAATATCTAACTCGTTTAACTTATTAATTAAATCCTTACTTTCAAAATTAGGAATTTGATTAATGAGGTTTGGCGTTGGTAATCGGTTTATCAAATTCGGTTGTAATAATTTATTACTTTTAACTAAATATTCTTCAGTTCTATTTTTATTGTTAATATAATTTTTAAAAAACGGATTTTCTGGTCTTAAATTTTCGATTTTTGCCGCCTTAATGTTAATTGGGTTTCGAGGAACTGTAGATTTCGTCATTCGGCAAATAGGGCAATTGATAATATCAAGACCGTGTATACAAGGCAAAAAATATCACAACAATAATAATTTAATTCTGAATTGTTTAAATTAATTTTATCTTATATTTTTTATTATAATTAATTATAATTAATTATGAATGCTTTTTTAGGGGATTATATATGAATGATTTTTTAGAAGAGTTAAAATCTCAACCAGATGCTCTTAAAGACACGTTTAGCTACATTGTAGGAGAAGGTAAACCTCAATTTTTAAAAATAAGAGATTTTATTAAGAGAGGTGGTATTACCAAACTTATTTTTACAGGAATGGGTTCTAGTTTCGTCAGCTCATACTTACCTTATTATATTTTAAACCAGCATGGAATCGCTGTTGAAATTCGAGAAGCAGGAGAGTTCTTGTTTAATACCTTTCCTAACATTAAACAGAATTGTTTTAAAGACACAGGAATTATAATTATTTCACAATCTGGCAAATCTGGAGAAATTAGAGAGCTATTAAGGAAAATAAATGC
>JABUBN010000064.1_pt1 | contig 26209 bp, 27 predicted proteins | sample 7240341 | NCBI WGS metagenome assembly JABUBN01 (sample SAMN07256345, study PRJNA390944) | subsurface metagenome | isolation source: Methane hydrate marine sediment | place: Pacific Ocean: Eastern North Pacific, ODP site | reverse complement strand
AAGGACTTCATCGTTCACGCGGCGTCACTGCGTCAGGGTTTCCCCCATTGCGCAATATTCCCCACTGCTGCCTCCCGTAGGAGTCTGGACCGTATCTCAATTCCAATGTGGCCGAACACCCTTTCAGGCCGGCTACTGATCGTTGCCTTGGTAAGCTATTACCTTACCAACTAGCTAATCAGGCGCGGACTCATCCTTAAGCGACTCCGGTAAACCGAAGCCTTTTACTACTGAATCATGCGATTCTGTAGTCTTACGCGGTATTAGCTCCACTTTCGTAGAGTTATCCCCCACTCAAAGGTAGATTATCCACGTATTACTCACCCGTTTGCCACTACCCCGATATCACCTTACGGCTTTATCGGGACCGTTCGACTTGCATGTGTTAAGCGCGCCGCCAGCGTTCGTTCTGAGCCAGGATCAAACTCTCCAAATTTACTTACTTAACATCTTGAATTAACCAAGGTTAGCTGGCTTCAACACTCCTATTTAATTATCAAAGACCTAAACTCCCATCTTAATTATACCATATAACTATTACTTTGTCAATACTCCCTTTATATATTTAAAAACCCACCCAAAGATAGAAAAAAACATACCTTTGTATTATATTGTTTGTTATGCCTAAAATTTATAACCGGGGAATAAATGTTGCTTTTTAAAGAAAAGAACCTGAAGGTAATTTTGGCGGGACTTTCTTTCGGAGAGAAAAATAGTTTATTTCTCCGAGGCATCCCTCCCTTCTTCTTTCAGCTATAATACTAACAAAGTTTTTCTTAATTGTCAAGTAATTTTTTAGAGGTCTCTGAAAAAGTCCCCTAAGTGTCTTTGCGAGGAGCCCCGCACAATAAATGTGCGGGACGACGAAGTCCCGATTTATCGGGACCACGGCCTTTGGGCTCGTCCCGATTTTCAATCGGGAACAGACGAAAAACGAAGCTTTTTCAGAGACCTCTTTTAAAAATATTTCACAAAGCCTTACTGGATGTTATTCAGTTCCAGTAATTTAAAAAAATCTTTATTCGACTTGGTAGTCTGCAATTTCCCTAGTAAAAACTCCATCGCTTCCACGACGTTCAAGGAGCTCAATGCCTTTCGCAGAAGCCACACTTTGTTCAGTTCATCTTCAGAAAGAAGGAGCTCCTCTTTTCTCGTCCCAGAGCGGTGAATATCAACTGTGGGAAATATTCTTTTGTCAACTAATCTACGATCGAGATTAGCTTCCATGTTACCCGTCCCTTTAAATTCTTCAAAGATGACATCGTCCATCCGGCTTCCTGTATCAACCAGTGCTGTAGCAATGATTGTCAGGCTGCCGCCTTCTTCAATATTGCGGGCAGCACCAAAAAAACGCTTGGGCTTCTGTAGAGCGTTAGAATCTAAACCGCCAGATAACACCTTACCAGAGGAGGGAGTTGCGGTATTATAAGCCCTGGCTAAACGAGTTATGCTATCCAGCAAGATGACCACATCTCTTTTATGTTCAACCAGTCTCTTTGCCTTTTCCATAACCATTTCTGCTACTTGGATGTGGCGATCCGCCGGCTCATCAAAGGTTGAAGAGATCACCTCTCCTCTTACTGACCTTTGCATATCGGTAACTTCCTCAGGTCTTTCATCTATGAGCAACACTATCAGAATAATCTCTGGATGGTTAGTTGTAATACCATTTGCAATTTGTTGCAATAAAATAGTTTTCCCTGTTCGCGGTGCAGCAACAATCAGCCCTCTCTGTCCCTTTCCAATGGGAGTCAAAAGGTCCATTACCCGCATGGATACCTCCGTAGGTTTAGTTTCTAATTTAATTCGTTCATCGGGATAAAGAGGAGTTAGATTATCAAATAGTACGCGGTCACGAACATTCTCTGGATTTTCGCTATTGACCGCTTCTACCCGTAAAAGAGCAAAAAAACGCTCACCTTCTTTTGGTGGACGTACCTGCCCAGAAACAGTATCCCCCTTACTCAAACTGAAACGCTTAATTTGTGAAGGAGAAATATAGATGTCATCCGGGCCGGGCAAGTAATTGTTGTTAGGAGACCTCAAGAAACCGAAACCATCAGGTAAAATTTCCAGTACCCCTTCATCGAACAGAAGTCCATTAGATTCAGCTTGGGCATGCAAAATTTTGAAAATTAAATCCTGTTTTCTGAGGCTAGATATTCCTTCTACTTTCAACTCTTTTGCTTTCTTTGTTAAATCTGCTATGGTCATCTTGGACAGGGCACTTATATCTAATGGAGTTTTTTCCACTATCCATTCCTCCTTATTTTATAGGATAAAACTTTCCGGAAAGTATTAACTAAAGGGAAAATGTCTAAGATTTGATAAAGCAGGATTGTGCTAAGGAAAGTTTACATCGACTTGATAGTATTATACTACAACATTTTGCAAATTTTGTCAATAATTATTTTTTAGTGGCCACCACAAAGGTAAAATGGGCCATAATTTAATACCCTCGTTCATAATAGTCGAAGGGGGTAGTAGGCTCCTCTTTTTTCTCCTTTTTACTTTTCCTTCTAAAATACCCTATAGGTAGACCACTTTCTCTATGAGTGTCTACAGCGATAAGTTCCCAGCCGTCCTCTCTAAGGTTATTAAGAAATTCTTCCTGCTCAGCAAAACTGGGCATTCCTTTCTTCTTTATTCTCTCCAGCTCAAATTCTTTAAATGATTTAAAAGCCTCTAATTCGCTTTCCGGACTCAGTCCCTGGGGATAGAATCTTTCACAGAAGTCTTTAAATTCTTCACTTTCTGTTCCCAGTTCTTTCCACTCCTGAAGAGCGGTAGTATAGAATATCGCCTTTCCCTCGGGCATAAGGAATGCTACTTTGTATTCCCATTTAGTTTTCCCTACCAACACAAAGCCGGTGAATAGAAAAATTCCCAGAAGCAAAATTATCCCAGTCAACAATTTCTTCATCTTCCCCTCCTTACGCTTCGCTTCAGTCGGTGACCTGTTCCGATTTATTCATCGGAACGTCGCTAACACGTTCCTCCTTATTCGTCGGAACAGCGACCCTCCTTACGCTTCGCTTCAGTCGGCCGGGATTCTCACCATCTCGAACCCGTCGCCAGTCTTGTCCCGATTTCATCGGGACGGCGTTCCGGGGCGCTCACCGTCTCGCGCCCGCTCCTTTCCCTCGCTTCGCTCGGTCGTTGCTCCTTATTCGTCGCAACCGGAGCCCCTTACGCTTCGTTTCAGTCGGTGACCTGTTCCGATTTATTCATCGGAACGTCGCTAACACGTTCCTCCTTATTCGTCGGAACAGCGACCCTCCTTCAATGAGCACGCGACTTATGGAACGAGCGGAGCGAGTAAACATAACAACCTATGTTCGCTTCGCTCCATAAGTTGTGGCTTCATTTGACCCTCCTTACGCGTAGATAAGAACATTCTATTTAAGATTATCTTCTACTAAGCTTTTTAACTCTTGCAGATTGGGTGGGGTATTAGCATCGGCGAGGTAAATTCCACGCTGGGTTCCCTCTCTCCAGGCTAAATATAATATCTTCTCCTGAGTGGGCGAGAATAGAGGATTTGTATTTCCATAATATTTTCCACTTACAACCTGGCATTTGTTTCGACCATTAATATCAACTGTATAGATTCCTTTCCAGCCGAAGAATCCTTCACCAGACGTTCTGCGATGAGATTCGCCGCTACTTAAGAATAGTATCTTCTTTCCATCGGGAGAAAAAGATGGGAATTTATTGTAGGATTTATCACTCACAATACACTTTTTATTTCTTCCTTTAGTGTCACATATATAGATTCCGCTATTATCCAGTGAGTCAATCTTCCCATCTTTATTAGTATCTCTGCGTCTACTTAAATAGGCTATTTTAGTGCCGTCCGGGGAAAAAACGGGAAAAGAGTTACTGTATCTATCACTTACAAGTTCCTGTTCATTTCTGCCGTCACTATCTATAATATATATATTACTATTATCACGCAAATCAATCCGGCCATCCTTGTTAGTATCCCTTCTCCAGCTGGCATAAATTATCTTTTGACCATTGGGTGAAAAAGAAGGAAAAGTGTTATCGTATTCATCACTGACTATTTGTTTTTCATTCTTACCATCGATATCTATCGTATAGATTCCACTATTGTACTCTCGCCAGCTGGCAAATAAAATCTTGCCACCATCCGGGGAAAAGGAAGGGAACTTGTTATGGTACTCATCAGAAACTATACATTTTTCACCTCTTCCGTTTAGGTTTTTTATATATATTCCGGGATTATCCAGTAAATCAACCTTACCATCTCCATTAGTATCCCTTCGCCTGCTCAAATATACTATCTTGCTCCCGTCGGGCGAGAAAGAAGGATAGGTATTCTGACAGTCATCATTCACAATTTGCCTCTCACTTTTTCCGTCCACATCTATAATGTAAATTCCAAAATTATCTCTCTGGTCAATCACGCCATCGCCGTTAGTATCACGCCGAATGCTACAAAAGACTATCTTGTTGCCATCCTGAGAAAATGCTGGAAAGGCATTGCGATATTCATCGCTTACATTTTTTTTCATACCAGTCAATTCACAGATTTTTCTAATCATCTCCTCTGAAGGACCTAAGGCGATTACTTCCCCAAGGACTTTTTTTGTACTTGTAAAATCTTTATTATTAAAATAGGCCTCTGCTAAAAGATAGTAGGTGTTAATATCTTTTCTTTTGGAAATTGCCATAGAAAACTGCTTAATGGCTTCATCAAAAATTCCTAATTCAAATAGTTTTTGCCCTTTTTTGATTTCTTTAATTTTTCCAAAAAGACGCATGGCTACATCTCGCATTTAGTAGGCATAATCCGTATTTACAATAAAAGCATCTTTAATAAGTTCTATATGATTGGAATAAACAGAAACAACATCGAATCTAAGATCTTGCTTATAAATTTTCTTTTCTTTAAGATATACTAAAGCTACTTTAGCAAGCTTCTTTTGTTTATGCCCATCTATTGCTTCTTCAGGTAAACCGTATTCTTTTGTCTTTCGCGTCTTGACTTCCACAAAACAAAGAATGTTTTTGTCTTTAGCAACGATATCGATTTCACCTAAAGAACAACGGTAATTCCTCTCCATAATCTTATATCCCTGCTTTTTTAAGAACTTTACGGATATGTCTTCCCCTTTCCTACCTAAATTTATTCTTTTATTACTCATTTAGTCTTTTATCTTTAACTCGCGCAGCTTTACCTGTCTTTTTACGCAAATAATACAACTTTGCCCGGCGAACCCTTCCGCTTTTAATAACACTTACCTTTTTAATCTGAGGAGAATGGAGAGGAAAAACCCTCTCCACTCCTATACCATAAGAAAGCTTTCGCACAGTGAAAGTTTCACTTACGCCCCTCCCTGAACGGCTAATGACCACTCCTTCAAAGGCGTGAACCCTTTCACTCCCGCCTTCGAAAACTTTTGAAATGACACGCACTGTATCGCCAACGAAGAAGTGTGGTAGCTCTTTTTTTAACATTTCCGTAGTCGCTCTGTTTAGCAAACTGTCCATAAACTCCACCTTTCTATAATCGCAAGTTTATCTATTTGCACCCTCAGAAAGTAATCGCGTTACCACTGTCTCGTTTTCTCTTAAGTTCTTTTAAGATTTTTTGGTCTTCTGCAGAAAGTGTTATCTTTTCTAAAAGATCCGACCTTTTGTTTAAAGTGTTTTTTAGCGCTTTTTGTCTTCGCCACTTTTTAATTTGGCTATGGTTCCCCGATAAAAGAAGGGCGGGAACAGACTTCTCCCTAAACCTTCGCGGCCGGGTATAATGTGGATAATCTAATAATCCCTGGTAGAAGGAATCATTCTCAAAAGACTCTCTTTTATTTAAAACTCCTGGCAATATCCTTACCAGAGAATCGATAATTACCATTGCCGGCAATTCTCCCCCTGTCAAAACATAATCGCCAATGGAAATCTCATCAGTAATTAAGTTCTCCTTGACCCGCTCGTCCACCCCCTCATAATGCCCACAAATAAACAGCAAGTGTTCCTCCTGTGAAAGTTCCTTGGCTTTAGCCTGGTTGAAGGTTTGTCCTTGGGGAGTCAAAAGAATAATGCGCACTTTACGTTTTCCTTTTCTATTACTTACGATTTTTTCTACAGCGCAAAATATAGGCTCGGGTTTCAAAACCATCCCCGCCCCACCACCATAAGAATAATCGTCCACAATAGAATGTTTATCTAAAGCAAAATCACGCAAATTATGGATGTTAATTTTAACAATGTTTTTCTGTTGTGCCCGCTTTAAGATACTTTCTTTAATTATTCTTTCTAACATTTGTGGAAATATAGTTATTACATCGATCTGCATTTTCGTCTTCAATTATAGCTCCTCAGGAAGATCAATTATCATTCTTTTCTTATTAATATTAATTTCCTTTACAAATTTTTTTAGTGCGGGAAATAAAATTTCTTTAGTCTCTTCTTTGATTACATAGATATCATTTGTCCCTGTTCCAAAAATATCCACAATTTTTCCAAGCCTGCGCAGACCCGTTTTGTCTTTCGCAAAAACGTCCATTCCCATCAAATCTCGAACATAGTAAGCTCCCCTCACCAAGGGAAGTCTCTTGCAAGCGACCTTATATTTCTTCAACTGCTCTGCCTGGCTAATAGTATCATAACCAGCAAATTTCAGGATAATGAATCCTTTATGTTCCCTCATACCAAGTATCCGGGTTTCCTTTCTCTCCCCATCTGGATTCACTAAATAGACATTCTTCATATTTTCTAAAAGACTCCTTCCGTCTCTGGTGACGAAGCTTGATAAAGACAGGTAAGAAATGAGTCTTACTTCACCTTTACGTCCCTGTGTATTAACAATCTCTCCCAAAAAGATTAAACTTTTATCATTTTTTCCCATTTTCTGATCACACTCGTCTGGTCCAGGCCTGCACACAGACTTTTCTGACACCGAGCTTTGCTTCTTTACTCCTCCTCCAAGCGAGGGAATTTAGTCAAGCGAGCATTAGAATTTTTAGCCAAAAATCGAAGAAAAATTGTCATTGCGAGGAAGCGAAGCGACCGAAGCAATCTCGAGATTGCCGCGCTCCTTTCAGTCGCTCGCAATGACAGGTGGTGCTCAAAGAAGATATTCCCTTCGGGAATACTTCCATAGGGGTTTCACCCCTCTGGCGTTCACCAAATGTCCACCAGACATTTGCTTCTCTGTCCTCCGGGGCGCTCACCATCTCGCGCCCGTCGCTAACACGTCCCGATTTATTCATCGGGACAGCGACCCCTTGTCTTTGCCCATCAGATTATGGGCAAAGACAAACCCCCTAATCCGCATCCCGATTATTATCGGGATGCTTACAAAAAATTGTCAGTGAGTAAAACTAAATCCCGAACCACCATTTATTTAATGACCTCAATCGTGACTCGATGTCCTGTCTTCACAGAAGCAGCATTAAGCAATGTGCGAAGTGCTTTAATAATCCTTCCTTGCTTGCCAATTACTCTGCCTATGTCTTCTTTCGCTGTAGACAGTTCCAAAATTATATTCTGTTCTCCTTTTACTTCTTTGACTTTAACCTTTTCGGGATTATCTACTAACTGTTTAACTACATGAATAACTAATTCTTTCAACTATTCCTCCAAAATTACATAATAATGAGTTTTGATGCCTGATAATTATTCTTTTTCCTTGTGAATTTTCAATAAACTTTTTACCGTAGGTGAAACTAACGCACCTTTCTTCGTCCAGGCTTTAATCTTTTCTTGAAAGAAAGTAACTCTTTCTCTGGCCTCGCGGGGATTATAATGACCAAGAATTTCTAATACTCGTCCATCTCTTTTCTTTCTCGAATCAACTGCCACAATAGTGTAGAAAGGCCGCTTATGTGTGCCAATTCTCTTCAATCTAATTATTATGGACATGTTTCCTCCTTTTAAATAGGAAATAATAAAATTGCAGCTTGGTACCTCTCGTTTATTTACTGGCGGATTTCTTCTGAGAGAGGTTACACACTCGACGGAGATCGGCAATTGCTTTCCTGGGATCGGGTGAGCCGAAAATATACTCACCGCTAACCAGAATATTTGCGCCATTGTCTACTGTCGACCGCGCCGTGTTAAGGTCAATTCCGCCATCAACCTGAATATCTACATCCAACCGATTTTTTGAAATGTAGTCTCGAAGATGAGCAATCTTGGGTAAGACAGAACTAACGAACTTCTGTCCCCCAAAACCTGGCTCTACTGTCATCAACAGGGCCATGTCAATTTGATTTAAGTAGTTCAACAAAGACTCAACAGGCGTCTGGGGCTTGAGAGCCACTCCTACTTCCAACCCTTCCTTTTTAATTGCTTCAATTCCCTCTCTAAGATTAATACAAGCTTCTGCGGAAACTGTAATAATTCTTGCTCCAGCACGAGCAAAAATAGATATAAATTTCTCAGCATTCTCTATCATTAGATGAACGTCAAGCGGAAGTTTGGTTATCTTCTTTATGGATTTGACGATTTGAGGTCCAAAAGAAATATTAGGAACAAAGTGACCATCCATAATATCGAGATGCAACATATCAACTCCCGCTTTTTCAACCAGCCATATCGATTCCTTTAAGTTAGTAAAATCGCAATTTAGAATAGACGGAGCAATCTTAATCACAATTCTATCTCCCTAACCAGAATACTGTTAACAAATATTTTTGCCTTTGCTTTTCCCAAAACTTGTATGGGCAATGAAATCTTCGTTCCTGGAGAATGTATTTTATGGTAAACTTCCCTTTCACCTTGACCATCCACTACCACAATGAGAACATCTCTATCTAAAACTCCCTGGGAAACTTCATAATATACTGTTGCTTCGCGGATTATTTTGTGCTCTTCGCTTTTCTTTGCTACAGTTACTTTGACTATAGTATTTTCATCGACGATTTCACCCGTATGAGGTTCTTGTTTTAAAATAGTGCCTTGAGGAACACTATCATTAACAGTTTCTTTAATTTCACCTAAGGATAAATTCATATCCCGCAATATCTTCCGGGCGCTCTTAATATTTTGGCCAAGCAGATTAACCATTAAAGGCACTTCTGCTTCTCTGGCTGGACCAAGGCTTATCACCAGATTAATCATGCTTCCCCGGGCAACGATTTCTTCGGGTGAAGGGTCTTGCGCTATTACAAAGTCCTTTTTTATTTCCTCTGAGTAAATTCCTGTTTCCTCGCCCAGAACCAAGCCTGTCTGACGAAGGAGAATCTTTGCCTCGCGTAAAGACCTTCCTACAAGCTGAGAAACGAAAATAACCTGACCACCAGAACTAATGATAACTTTAATAACTTTTCCTTCCTTCACTACTGACCCTGGCAGCGGTTCCTGAAAAATAATACTGCCATCGGGTATATTCTCATTATATTGTTCGCCAACTTTCTTAATATATAAGTCCTGGTCACTTAAAATATGGAAAGCCTGCCCCACAGTCCTTCCTGTTAGATCGGGAATCATAATCTCTTTCTTCTGATGAACAACTATCCCCATCAATTGGTTGAAGATGAGAACTCCAAATACTATAGAGGCAAAAGTAGCCAGAATGAGTTTAATAAATTTTTTTATCCCCTGTTGGAGAGAAAAAAACCCAAGTAACATAACAGAAATTAGAATTAAAATTCCTAGTATTGCTTTCATAACTTAACTTCTTATCCTTCCCTTAAAAGATAGTTTGTAAAGAACTCTTGGAATTTTAGCCAAAAATCGAAGAAAAATTGTCATTGCGAGCGACTGAAAGGAGCGAAGCAATCTCGAGATTGCTTCGGTCGCTTCGCTTCCTCGCAATGACATCTTTTATATCTCTTCTTACATCTTCACCATCCGACAAGCAAACATGCCATCCATGTGGTGACGATGAGGATAAATTTTCAAGAAACCATTTTCATCAACCAGTTCTTCTTTAGAAACAGGAAGATAGGGCTTAACTGATTCCAGATGGAATAACGGTCTCTCCTTTAAGAACTTCTCAATAATTCTCTCGCCCTCTTCCGGTTCCAAACTGCAGACCGCATAAACTAAAACACCTTTGGATTTAACACATAAAGAGACCTCGTCTAAAATTGCATATTGCACCTGGGGCATTTTAACCAGAGTCCCCCGATAATCTCTATTCCAACGAACCTCCGGCTGACTCTGGATAATTCCCAAACTAGAGCAAGGCGCATCCACAAGGCATCGGTCAACTCTTTTTGAGTAAAGGGAACTTACTTTAGTGGCATCCAAAAGTGCTGCTTTCACATTGGTTACTCCCAAGCGCATACAGTTTTCTTTAATCATTTCCAATCGGGGTTTACGAATATCTAGAGCAATGATTGAACCTTCATTTTTCATAAGTTCTGCCATATGTGTAGTTTTTCCGCCTGGGGCGGCACAGGCGTCCAACACAGTCTCTCCAGGCTTAGGTGCAAGAATATAACTGATGAGCTGAGAACTCTCTCCCTGGACAGTAAATAAACCCTTCCTGAAGGATTCCAATTGAGTCAGAGAGACAAAATCTTTTATCTTTAGTCCCCCAGGAGCAACTGAACTTACCTCTACTTTTAAATCTTCTTTCTCCAGGGTAGGGATAATCTCTTCCCGGGTAGTCTTCAGTGTGTTGGTGCGAATAGAAAGGAGAGGTGCTTGATTATTGATTTCGCATAACTCTATTGTTTCCTTCTCTCCGAATCGCGACAGCCAACGCGTAATTAACCATTGTGGATGAGAATAGGTTATGGAAAGATATTGGGAGAGGTTTTTTTGTTGGTCAGGATAGACAATATCTTTTACATTATCACTAACTGCACGTAGTAGTGCATTGACCAGTGAAACAATACCAGTATGTCCAAATTCCTTACTCATCTCTACTGACTCGTTAATTGCTGCGTAAGCAGGAATCTTATCAAGATACATTAACTGGTAAGCTCCCAACCTCAAAATATTTCTCACATAGGGGGATAACTCTTCTGTATTTTGCTTGAAACGATAGGTATTCAATACCCAATCTAAAGTATTGAGATGGCGAATCACCCCATAAACCAATTCGGTAACCAGTGCCCTATCCTCTTTTGATAATTCGTAAGATGAGAGCGCACTATCTAAAGCAATTCTGCTATAGGCACCCTTTACCTCAATTTTATATAGGACTTCTAAAGCAATTCTCCTGGCAGATTTCACTCTTTCCCCCACATATCACCAACTGTTAATCGGGCACCCTGAAGATAATCATAAGCCCTCTGAACAGATTTATTTTCTGGCTGAACCCCAGTGACCAGAAGACTTCCTTCCCCACAAGCTACTACAAATCCTTCCCCCTTTCTAATTTCCACAATCTTTCCCGGTTTAGGAAAGCCTCCCTTGTCAGCCTCAACAGATACTGGTATAATTTTAGCCCTTAATATTTTCACTTTCTTTCCACTTTTTATTTTAATGTAAGTTCCTGGCCAGGGATTAAGTGCCCGAATACGATTGAGTATCCTACGAGATGAGTCATTCCAATTAATCTGACCATCACTCTTCTTCAACAATGACGCATAACTGATGCCAGAGCTATCCTGAGGGTGACCAGAAACTCTCTCCTCCCTTATCAAATTGAGCGTCTCTCCCAGTAAAACTACCCCTGCTTCACATAATCTGTTCTGTAATGTTAAATAATTATCTTCAGGGTCTATGGAAATCTTTTTCTGTAAAATAATGTCTCCCGTGTCTACTTCTTCTTTCATAAAGATCGACGATACTCCTGTATAAGAATTGCCTTCAAGAAGCGCCCACTGCACAGGAGCCGGGCCACGGTACTTAGGAAGCAGAGAGAAATGAATATTTACACAACCCTTCTGGGGAATATTTAAAACTTCAGATGACAAGACTTTTCCAAAAGCAACAACCACAATTAAATCCGGGGCTAACTCTTTAATGTTTCTAACAAAATTGCTGTCGGCAATCTTTTCGGGTTGAAAGAGAGTAAGGTTTTTCTGTAAAGCAAACTTCTTTACCCCTGAGTATTCCAAACGATGTCCCCGTCTAGAAGGGCGATCCCCCTGAGTGATAATAGCTACAATTTCGTCACTCTCCATTATTTTTCTCAAGAACTGGAGGGAAAAGTCAGGGGTTCCCATAAACAAGATACGCAACTTTTCCTCCTGGTCCAGTCAAGTACTTCCAAGTTTAAAATAGCATGAAGTGGCTTTTAATAATAACAAATTCTTTGTGTTTATACAAATTTTTTTTCTCTCAGAGCATATTGAGAGGGTCAACGTCAACACTAATCTCCATCCCCTTCTGCTCAAATCCCAGGTAGTGTCTCTGAAAAAATTCACCAATACCCTTCATATCAGTAGTTTTGATGATAATCTGCCAGCGATATTTTCCGGCAATCTTATCCAGTACGGCTGGGGTGGGTCCTAGTATTGTGATTTGATTAAGCTCTCTTTTTAATAGAGAACCAATTTTTTCAGATGTGGTTATAACTTTTTCTTCATCTTTCCCTCTTACCAGAATAATTACTATGTTAGTAATAGGAGGATAGTTTAATTCTTTACGGAATTCCATCTCTCTCTCGTAAAATGAGTGGTAATTATGTTCCAACGCCATTTTTATGCTATAATGGTCAGGATTGTAGGTCTGCACGATAACCTCACCACCTTTGGGTCCTCGTCCGCTCCGTCCGGCAACCTGCGTAATTAGGGAGAAAGTTCTCTCTGCAGAACGGAAATCTGGCAAATTTAAAGCTGTATCCGCTGAGATTATTCCCACCAGGGTAACATCGGGAAAATCCCACCCCTTGGCCACCAGCTGAGTACCCACCAAGATATCGACTTTTCGCTGGCGAAAGGCATTAAATATTTTCTCAGCAGCATGTCTATAACGCATCGTATCCCTATCCATTCTCATAACTTTTGCCCCGGGGAACATCTTTTTTACTACTTGTTCTACTTTTTCCGTCCCCGTTCCAAAATAGCGAATTTTTTTACTGCCACACCTAGAGCAGAATCTTGGCGCTTCAGCATGATGGTTACAATAGTGACACTTAACCCTTTTCTCATTAAAATGGTAGACCATGGAAATGTTACAATTTGGACATTTTAACACGAAGCCACATTCTCGACATAAGATAAAAGTAGAATACCCTCGCCGATTTAAGAAGAGGATAATTTGTTCACCTCTTTCCAATCTCTCAGCAATGGCTTCAGAAAGTTTTTGAGAGAGGACGCCTTGAGTGTTTCTTTTCTTTAGTTCTTCACGCATATCGACTATATCTACTGAAGGAAGAGACCTTTCATATATCCTTTCCGGAAGAGTTAAAAGTCTATATGGTTTTATTCCTGTTAACGCCCGATAGAAAGCCTCTAGAGAGGGAGTTGCTGAACCCAGGACAAGAGTCGCCCCCTCGAGTTCAGCCCTCTTCTGGGCTAATTCTCTAGTATGATACAAAGGTCTCTTTTCCTGCTTGTAAGAAGTATCATGTTCTTCATCAATTATTATTAAACCCAAATTGGGGAAAGGCGCAAAAATCGTTGACCTTGCTCCAATCATTATATCTATCTTTCCCTGGTAGGCGGATTGCCAAGTTCTATACCTCTCTCCCTGGGAAAGGCGACTGTGCCACAGGCCGATTCGACTGGAGCCGAATCTCTGTTTAAAAACACTCAAGAATTGTGGAGTCAATGATATTTCCGGAACCAAAAATATGGACTGCCTTCCCACCTCCTGAGCTTGAGCTATAGCCTGCAGATAGACCTCTGTCTTGCCACTGTCAGTTACGCCGTGGACAAGGAAGACAGTAAAACTTTTTTCTTTTATGTTATTTTGAATGGGCTTTAGTATTCTTCTCTGCTGGGGAGATGGTATAAAGGCGGAGAAAACCTTTATTTCTGTCTTTTTAATTTTTTCCCTTAGTTTTACAGGCCGAAAATTGTGGGGGAGTATTATATCCAGAGCCTGCCCCAGAGAACAGACATAATATTTAGATATCCACTTAGCCAGCTCTAATAGATTTGTAGAAATTAAGGGTTCTTTATCGATGATTTCTTTAATCATTTTTATGCCTTTTACTCTTGGCCTCGTTAAACCATCTACAATATATCCTATCCTTCCTTTGGGTCCAAAAGGTGCCACTATTCTTCTTCCTGCCAGTCTTTCTGACTCCAGTTCCAGGGGAAGCGAATAGTGGAAAATTCTATTAAAGGGAATAGGAAAAACAACTGACACACATACTTGCATAAAATGGGGTCCACTCTATTTTATTTTTTTCTACTTTTTAACCTTCTTTGAAAATAGCGGAATCATCCTCAATGTGGAGAAATAGAGGTCATCGCCTTCTTTATCTCTTTCATGTCTTTCCACACTTCCCGTTTTCTCGTCGGGTCTCTCAAAAGATATGCTGGATGGTAAGTGGGAATAACTTTTATAGGCTCTCCAAACTTTCCATAAGGCGGATAAAAATCGTAGAACTTACCACGAAGTTTTCCGATGCCTTCAGTTAAGTTCAACAGCGCCTTGGTAGCCGGTGAACCCAAAGTACAGATGATTTTAGGCTCGATAATTCCAATCTGCTTAAACAAAATTGGAAGGCACTGAGCTACCTCATCTTGAGTTGGCGGTCGGTCGTTACCTCTCATTTCTGGGTGGGTGGGATCTTTCATGGGATGACATTTCACAATATTGGAAATGTATACTTCTTCTCTTGTCAGTTTAATCGATTCAATTATTTTAGTTAAAAGCTGTCCTGCTCTCCCTATAAAGGGAATTCCCAATCGATCCTCATCGAAACCTGGCCCCTCACCAACAAACATTAGTTCAGCCTTGGGGTTCCCCACTCCAAACACCAAATTTGTCCTCGTTCTCCCCAACTTACACTTCTGACAATCCTTTATGCGCCTTGCCATATCATCCAAGGTCCCTGATTCAGCTTTCTTTTCTTCCCAATGTTGCATAAACTCTTTTATTCCCCTATTTCTTTCTTGTTCCAGAAACTTCCTGGTTATTGAAATTAACTCAGCAAATTCTTCGCCTTTATTCAATTCTAAATCCTTAGCTCATTTCGTGATAAATTCTTTTAATTCGGATAGTATCTTTTCAGCTATCTTTTCCTTTTGCATTTCTCGTAAGAAAATTTTCTTCCCCGATTTTGTGAAAATTTTAACCGTGGCTTTATTCTGGCTCATCGCTCGAGGAGTATTAGCTATAATCATATCTAAATTCTTCTTTTTCAGTTTCTCCCGGGCGTTCTTTTCCAAATCTCTTGTCTCTAAAGCGAACCCGATCAAGCATTTCGCATCTTTCTGTTTACCCAATTGACCAATGATATCAGGGTTCCTTGTCAAATTTATACTTTTCCTCTGGAGGTTAGTTTTAATTTTCTCTTTCTCCCTCTTCTCTGGACGGTAATCACCCACAGCAGCAGAAGCGATAACCACATCGGAGCGAGGAGCGTATTTTACCACTTCCTTTTCCATATCCAGGGCTGACTCTACAAATATGGTATTCACTCCTTGTGGTGGTGTAATATTTGTAGGACCACTAATTAATGTTACCTTTGCCCCTCTTCTTTGTGCTACTTCAGCCAAAACATAGCCCATTTTGCCGGAAGAAGCATTCGCTATATACCTCACCGGGTCGAGGTATTCATGAGTGGGACCAGCAGTGATGAGAAAAGTCTTCCCTGCCATATCTTTTTCTCTATTCAAAATATCCTTAACGCCATCTATAATCTTATCATTACTGGCTAACCTGCCTAAGCCACTCTTTCCCGAGGCGAGCTTTCCATATTCGGGTCCAATAAATTTGAATCCCTTCTCTTTCAGCTTCTCAATATTTGCTTGTGTAAAGCTATTCTTATACATAGTTTCATGCATTGCTGGTGCTATTAAAATAGGCGACTCACTGGCTAAAACAGTGGTTGTCAGGAGATCATCAGCAATGCCCGTAGCTAATTTTGCAATGGCGTTGGCTGTAGCCGGGGCAATCAAAATTAAGTCCGCTCTTTCGGCCAAGGAAATATGCTCGAGTTCCCACTCTTCCGGCAAATCGAAAAGATTTAAATAGACCCTATTCCCAGAGAGAGTCTGAAAAGTCAAAGGAGTGACGAAATTAGTAGCCGCCTTGGTCATTATTACAAAAACTTCAGCACCCAACTCTTTTAAGCGAGAGACTATCTCACAAGTTTTGTAAGCAGCAATACTACCGGTTATGCCTAAAACGAGCTTTCTACCCAAAAAAGGTCTATTTTTCTTTAGGTTTCTTTTTTTCGACACTTTCCTCTTTTGACGCCTTTCCCTTTGAGATTTTCTTCTGATTGGTATCTTTACTGGCCGTCTCATATAGCACTTCTATAATTGTCTCCGGTACCATCTTAATCTTTCCGTCTTTCTTCGTCTTCTCTTTTAATAACTTCGAGGCTAAAAGAATCAACTTGTATTTATTAGATACATTGTCGAGCAACAATTCATCCAGCGAAGGTTTAGCTTTGTCTTTTTCCATTCTTTTTACTCCTACTAAATCCAGAATTAGCCAGATTTACATATTTTCTTACAGAAGGTTCAATTTTTGTATCTTTTTTTTCGACCTTTTTACTTTACTCTTTTCAGCCAGTATAATGGATTTAACCTGTGTAAAAGCATCTACTAACCGGTCATTAATCACTAAATAGTCATAACTTCCTATTCGTCCCATTTCCCAGCGGGCATTAGTGAGCCTTTTTTTAATAGTTGCTTCGCTATTACTCCTTCGCCCCTGAATCCTTCTTTCCAATTCAGAAAATGACGGAGGTGCAAGGAAGATAAACACCCCCTGGGGATACCTCTTCTTCAATTTCATCGCACCCCGCACATCTATGTCTAATATGACATCTTTTCCTTTAACCAGATTCTTTTTCAGGAAATTCTTGGGTGTGCCATAGTAATGACCATGAACCAATGCCCACTCTGCAAGCTCACCCCTTTTGATCTTCTGTTTAAACTCATTCTTGGAGACAAAGAAGTAATCCTTTCCCTGAACTTCTCCACGACGGGGAACCCTGGTAGTGAGTGAGACTGAATAGCAGACGTTGGGGAAATCACTAATTAACTTTCTGCACAGAGTCGATTTACCTGTGCCTGAAGGAGCAGAGATAATTATGAGTAGTCCAGATTCAGTCATTACTTTTATTTCCGTTTTCTTAATTTATACTGCTTTGTTATAGTAGAAGTCGGCAGTATCTTCTTGTTGGCCTTTTCTGTCTTCTGTTGAAATCTCTCACCAATCGTTTCTGGTTGCAATGCGGATAAGATAACGTGGTTACTATCGGTAATGATTACTGAGCGAGTACGCCGGCCACAGGTAGCGTCAATCAAACTACCTCTCTTTTTGGCTACTTCTATCAATCTTTTCACAGGCGAAGAAGTAGGATTAACTACCGTGACAATTCTCTGATTAACAACTATGTTATTAAAACCTATATTAATCAATCTTACTACCATTCTTTTTCCTGAGGGAAGAGTTATATTAAAATCAAACTTTTATTATATCTAAAAATAGAAAATATGTCAAATACTAATTATTCTTATGTCACCCCAGAACCCAAATTGACCACCTTTAATTATAACTACTCCCTTAATCCCTTCGATACTCTTGGCAAAATTGATTCCTTTGGCGATATCTCTATTTTCCTTTACTAAATTTCCCATAGCTGTAGCACAGGCATCAGCTAAAGCAGTGGAATTAGAAACAGCCACGGCCACATCGGCTCGACCAAAACTGAAAGAATGGCCACGAGTTCCACTGGAAGCACAGATTCCCAGGGGAGTATCTGGAGAATGGACTTCCAGACCAAATCCGTTAGAAATCTCTTTCGAACCATAATATATTCCCACTTTGCGTGTTTTGCTAGTTTTTATAAACACATCGCCACCATTTTCAATTATTACATCGGAAATCTCTTCCGACAATTTCCTTCCCACTGCACCAGCGATTGCTCCGGCTACTGAGGCAAAGGGACCTACATTGGCAAGTAGCGCTGCTTGGGCCATCTGTTTAATAATTTCTGGAGCATTAGAATCTACAGCCACGGGTCTAAAACTTACTTCAAAAATCGGATAATTCTTTATATAATTTTCAATATCCCGACGGTAATCTCCTACCAACTTCTCTGTTTTGGCGATAATACTCTTTAGCTTCCTCTTTTCTCTACCATTTACAGCTACGTATATGTCTGTTTCTTTCTGGTTAACTCGGAAGCTCACCAGGTCTTTGCTTTTGAACAATTCGCGATATTTTCTTTTCTCAACCATTCCCTTCTATTTTCATATCCTTTCTTAACTGAGCAATTACTTTTTTGAATTCCCTGGGGAGGGGAGCAGTAAATTTTACCCAATCCTTTTTAACAGGATGAATGAATCCCAATTTATATGCGTGTAGAAGCTGTCGGCTCACTCCCCAATTCTTTGGAGCAGGCCGTCCATACTCACTATCTCCTACAACAGGATGTCCGATGTGTGCCAGATGGACCCTTATCTGATGCGTCCTCCCTGTCTTTGGTCTTACCTCCAAAAGTGTAAAATCTCCTAAAATTTCATGTACTTTAAAATCAGTAATTGCCTGGCGGCTACTTATCGAGGTTACAGCCATCTTTCTCCGGTCTGTAATCTTTCTCCCCACTGGCGCCTCAATACTTCCTTCAGGATTTATAATTTTCCCAAAAACTAAGGCCAGGTATACCTTTTCCACTTTTCTATTCTCAAACTGTTTGGCTAAACGGGACAAGGAGGTGTTATTTTTGGCAACAACCATAACTCCAGAAGTGTCCTTATCCAGGCGGTGAACAATCCCCACTCGATTAATATCGGGAAATTTTCCCTTATCTAAACTAGGAAAATGGTATAGAAGAGCATTCACCAATGTGCCCGAATAGTTTCCACATGCGGGATGGACTACTATGCCCGCTGGTTTATTGAGTACAATTACAGCTTTATCTTCATAGATGATATTCAGAGGAATCTTCTCAGGAAATGCCTTGTGAGGCTTAACTGCAGGTAGATTTATGGTTACTACATCTTTTTCCTTAATTTTATAATGTCTGGAAACAGTCTTGCCATTAACCAGTATATCTCCCTGGACAATCATCTTTTGCAGGGAATTTCTGGAATGGCCAGGAAAAGAAGAAGACAAATATAAATCGAGTCTCTTTCCTTTTTCTCCCTTATGCACAACAAATTCTTTCGTCTCGCTAAGCAACGGTTCTTTCCTTACGGGGACGCTTCCTTAACAGAAAAAATACCATAAGAATGCCACCAATACAGACACCCGAATCGGCAAGGTTAAACACAGGCCAGATGCGGAAATCTAAAAAATCGATTACAAACCCGAACCTCAATCGGTCAATAAGATTACCTAAAGCACCACCCAAAATTAACCCTAAACAGAACCTTTCCTTTAATGATTTAATAACCTTTTTTCTTTCAAAAAAGATAATACCTAAAATAATAATTAGGGAAATAACGATAAAAAGAGAGCTCCCTTGAGGAAAAAGCCCGAAAGCAATGCCCCTATTCTCAACATAAGTGATGTGGAATACACTCTTTATAATCGGAATTGACTCTGCGAGAGACATCTTTTGTCTGATTATATACTTAGAGAACTGGTCAACAGATAGTAGAATTAGAGTAATTAAGTACACTATAATTTTATCCTCCAGTGGGAAAAAATTACTCTTACAGATTCTTAACTACTTGTACACACCTTGCGCAAAGCTGGGTATGTTCTCTGTTCTCTCCCACAGTGGGATTCCAGTTCCAGCAGCGCACACACTTCTTTCCCAGCGCCCTTCTCACTCTAATATATAGTTCAGACATCTCCTCGCTTCTCATCATAACTTCCGATTTGTCCTTCCCTATCCCGGAAGAGACTGAAGGCATTTCTTGGAGAATCTTCACTTCAGAAACAATGAGAATCTCATTCCAATCTCGCTGGTAATTATGGAGAAGAGTAGCTAACTTCTTTTCCTGAGTATAAAGGTCTACCTCTGCTTCCAGAGAACTCCCGATAATCTTCTCTTTTCGGGCAATCTCCAGTACCTTCACCACGCTTTTCCTGAGGAGCAAAATCTTCTCCCACTTTTTCGCCAGTCGCTCGTTCCAATACTTTTTCTCCACCCCAGGAAGATTAGTCAAAAAGACACTCGCCTCCTTAACCTCTGGTATCATCTGCCAGGCCTCTTCGGCAGTATGTGGCAGAATTGGTGCAGTGAGTTTGATTAAACTCACTACTAATTCATAAAGAACTGTCTGAGCCGACCTTCGGGGAAGAGAATTTCTGTCAAAAGTATATAGCCTATCCTTAAGCACATCTAAATAGAACGAGGAGAGCTCTGTAGTGCAGAAATTGTAGATAGCTCTATAAACTCGATGTAATTCGAAGGATTCATAATCGTCTACCACCTGGGAAATCAATTCCTGCAATCTATGCAGCACCCATTGATCGATTTCCGACATCTCTTTGTATTTTACCTTTTTTGAAATATTGAAATCATTCAAGTTTCCTAAAAGGAAACGGAAAGTGTTTCTGATCCGTCGATAACCATCGACAAGGTGGCCGAGAATTTCTGAAGAAATGCGTATGTCTTCACGGTAGTCTTCCGAAGCAACCCATAGCCTTAAAATCTCAGCGCCATACTTCTCGATAATTTCCTGGGGGGCAATTACGTTACCTATCGATTTGGACATTTTTCTGCCTTCACCATCAACAACAAACCCGTGAGTTAAAACACTCTTAAAGGGAGGCTTCTTTTCCAAGGCAACTGCAGAAATTAACGAGGTCTGGAACCAACCCCTGTGCTGGTCTGAGCCCTCCAGGTATAAGTCTGCAGGCCAGGACAGATTTTCTCGCTCTCTCAGAACAGCTTCATGACTGACCCCGGAATCGAACCAGACATCCATAATATCCTTCTCTTTAACAAATTCTCTTTTTTTGCATTTGGGGCACTTTATATTTTTTGGCAGAATCTCTTCTTCTCTTTTTATATACCAGGCATCGCTTCCCTCCCTGAGAAACAAATCTTGAACAGCACCTATGCTCTCTTCAGACATTAGTGGTTCCCCACAATTTTTACAATAGAAGATAGGAAGGGGAACTCCCCAATACCTTTGACGGGAAAGACACCAATCTGGTCTTGTTTCCACCATACTAGAGATTCTATTTTCTCCAATTTTGGGAATCCATTCCACCTTTCTTATTGCTTTTAGCATCCTTTCTCTGAGCTTATTTTTATCTACATCCAGGAACCACTGTGCTGTAGCCCGGAAAATAATCGGTTTCTTGCAGCGCCAACAATGAGGATAAGTATGGACAATCTCTTCAGAAAAGAGAAGGTGAGAGGAATTCTGCATTTTTTCTATAATTAGCTTATTAGAAGAAAAAACATCCATCCCGGAAAATTGTGGAACTTCTTTAGTAAATTTTCCCTTAACATCTACAAGAGCTAAAACAGGAAGCTCGTATTTCAACCCAATTTGGTAATCTTCCTGTCCGTGTCCGGGAGCAATGTGCACTATCCCCGTTCCTTCTTCCAGAGTCACGAAATCGGCTAAGATGCCCAGAGAATCCCTTCCCATAAAAGGATGAGAGCAAACAATTCCTTCGAAATCTTTACCCTGCCAAACTTTCAGAATATCATAATTTTTAATCCCTAATTTTTCCATTATATTCGACATTAACTCTTTAGCCACAATTATTATCTCTTTTTTTAAAAAAGAATCCGAAGGAGATAACTTTACCCATGCATATTCGTATTGTGGGTGGAAAGCAAGAGCTACATTAGCGGGCAAAGTCCAGGGAGTTGTTGTCCAGATGAGAACGGAAGTAGGTAGTTGTAATTTAGTCTCCTTATCTTTTCCCAATTTTTTGAGGGGGAATTTCACATAAACAGAATGGGAAGTGTGATTGGAATATTCTACTTCGGCTTCGGCCAGAGCTGTCTCGCAATTTGCACACCAATAGACTGGTTTCTTTCCTCTGTAAATATAACCTTGCCCCACAAGACGCTTGAATATCTCGATGATTTTAGCCTCGTAATCGTAAGACATTGTGAAGTAGGGATTTTCCCAGTCGCCAAAAATTCCCAATCGCTTGAACTCTTCTTTCTGAATGGAAGCAAACTCTTGCGCATAAGCCCGCGCTTTCTTACGGAATCCAACCCTGTCTATCTCTTCTTTCCTAAGCCCCAAACTCTTTAACAACTGGTACTCAATAGGCAGTCCATGGCAATCCCATCCAGGAACAAAGGGAACATTGAATCCTTCCATCAGTTTAAACTTAACGATTATATCCTTAAGAATTTTATTTAAGGCATGTCCCATATGGATGTTTCCATTAGCATAAGGTGGACCGTCGTGGAGAATATACCTGGGTTCATTCTTATTCTTCTCCTGGATAGCTTCGTATAATTTCATTTCTTCCCATCTTTTCTGTATCCGGGGTTCCCGATTTGGCAAATCGGCTTTCATCTGAAACTGGGTAGTGGGAAGGTTTATTGTTTTATTGTATTCCATTGGGGTCAAGTCTCCACATTACACATCCGGTACTCGGGGTCGTCTCCAACCTCGAGGTAACCCTACCCAAAAAACCTTGTCATTTTTCTTCTATTGGGATGCCTGACAACGCCTCTCTCAGTTATGATAGCACTCACTAACTTATGTGGCGTAAGGTCGAAAGCAGGGTTGACCACAGCTATATTCTTGGGAGCAATTCTCTTTCCTTGTAATTCCAGAACTTCTTTGGAATTCCTCTGTTCAATCACAATATCTTCACCCTTATGAGTCTTCATATCAACAGTGGCTGAGGGAGCGGCAACATAGAAAGGAATACGGTGATGGTTTGCTAAAACAGCCAAAGTATAGGTCCCGATCTTGTTAACCACATCGCCATTTGCAGCAATGCGGTCGGCGCCCACAATTACGCAATCGACAACGCCCTTCTGCATAAGATGCCCGGCCATATTATCGGTCACCAAAACAGATGGAATCTTATCATGAACAAGCTCCCACGCAGTAAGACGAGCTCCCTGCAGTGCCGGACGTGTCTCATCCACAAAAACTTTCTTTATCTTCCCCTTGCTATAAGCTGCTCTAATCACTCCCAGGGCTGTTCCATAACCTCCTGTAGCCAGTGAACCTGCATTGCAATGGGTAAGAATATTGGCCGGCTTATCAATTAACTTCATTCCATTTTTGCCAATGCGTTTGTTTAATTTAATGTCCTCTTTTAGTATGTTAATGGCTTCCTTTTCAAGGATGTATTTGATTTCTTCTAAAGATTTCTTACGATTCTTTCTGGCTAAGCCAAGCAGTCTGTCAATTGCCCAGAAAAGATTTGCTCCTGTTGGTCGGGTATGTAGGAAACGATTTGCTATTGCTTCTAATTTTTTGAAGAACCCATTTTTCGTTTTGTTCTTGATGCTTCTTGCCCCCAGAGCCAGTCCCATCGCAGAAGCAATGCCAATCGCAGGAGCGCCGCGGATGGACATCTTTTCAATACAAAGGACAACTTTCTGGTAGTTCTTACACTCAATTACTTCTTCTTTATGAGGGAGTTTCCTCTGGTCTAAGATATAGACTTTGCCTTTTTTCCAGCAGATTGTATTAATCATTTTTTATTTTATTATGAAATAACTCACTACCCAAAAAAGTACAACAAATACCACTAAAAGAGTAATAGAAAGATTGGATTCCTCTTCAATCGGTATAAACTTGCGCGCCTGCTTGAAAATAATTTCTGAAAAGTCTTTAATGATTGGCCCCAAAAAAATGGTGTTTAAATCTTTGCCTGGCCTGGTCAGAATGAACTTGGCTAAAACTACAACAAACAGGACAACTAAGAAACTATTAATCAGATAACCAAGAATATTTAGTAGAAATTGCATACCACTTCCTCTTTCAAGTTTCAAATAACAAATTTAAAATTGCAGCTTTCAAATTATGGGAACAAGTCCTTGGCAGTAGCGAAGCAAAGCTTCGCGATTATAACGCGGAGCTATTACATCCTTAACCTGTGCTTAGCTCTTTTGATCTTATAGCAGCTTCCTTCACGGCGGTAATCAAAATTTTCTGAAATCCTTTTTTCTCAAGATATTTCAATGCAGCTTCAGTTGTTCCCCCAGGCGATGTCACTCTCGCTCTTAAAACTTGAGGACTTTCCCCTGTGTCCATAACCATCCTCACTGCACCGAGGACCGTCTGACCAACCAGTTTTCTCACATCATCCTCTGATAACCTCATTTCCATCCCTGCCTCAATTAGCGACTCAATGATATAGAATATATATGCTGGACCGCTACCTGAAAGGGCAGTTACTGCATCGAGCATCTCTTCAGGAACTTTAACTACAATTCCCACTCTACGCATCATCTGTTCTGCAATAGCCTCTTCCTGTTCGCCTGCATACTTACCTGGGGAGAGACCTGAGGCGCCTGTTTTGACCAGAGCAGGAGTATTGGGCATTACTCTAACCACCGAAACTTCTTTGCCAAGAGCTTTCTCTATAAAGCCTGTAGTAATTCCAGCAGCGATGGAGATAATCACTTTATCTCCTGTCACAACATCTTTAATTTCAGAAAGAACCCTCCCAATTACCTGGGGCTTTACAGCCAAAACAATAACATTGCTCTTCTCCACTGCTTCTCTGTTGTCCTCGGTAGTAGAGACTCCTTCTTTTTCCCTGATATACTCAAGCCGCTTAGGTCTAATATCAGTAACCAAAACCTTATCCTTACTAATCAGTCCGCTCTCCAGAATTCCCGAGATCAATGCACTACCCATATTTCCACAGCCAATGAAAACCACCCTTTTCTCTTTCCATAGGTTCTTTTTCTCTTTAGGGACCATAGCAGATGAATTTTTCCTTCTTTCTCCTTTACGACGTTCAACAAAAGGGGGTCTTCCTCCACCAGGACGGCGCCTTTCTCCTCCTTTTCTTCTCTTTTCTTTCATCCATTTTTCGTCATTTTGTTCCATAATTTTTCCTCTTATATTATTTTTATAGCCCAAAGATTGCCCTTCCTATACGCACCATATTTGAGCCTTCTTCAATAGCCACTTCAAAATCATTACTCATACCCATGGAGAGGTATGTCATTTCCACATTTTTTATATTCTTAGCTTTTACTTCTTCTATCAGCTCTCTCAATTTTCTAAAGCAGGGTCTACAATCTTCTGGATTTTCATAAAGGGGCGCCATGGTCATCAGTCCTTCAACCTTTATGTTGGGAAGTCCACTAACCTCTTGGAGAAAAGTAATTACTCCTTCAGGATTTAATCCATATTTCGATTCTTCACCCGATACATTTGCTTCCACTAATATTTTCTGTATCTTCCCAATTTTTTTGGCCTGCTTGTCAATCTCTTTCGCCAATTCAGCGCTATCCACCGAATGGATTAAATCAAAGATTTTAACAGCATCCTTTGCCTTATTCCTCTGCAAGTGTCCCACCAAGTGCCAGATAATTCTACTTTCTACTTTTCTATATTTTTCTTTCGCTTCCTGGATTCGGCTCTCGCCAATAATATTTACTCCCGCAGCTATTGCCTCTTCAATCCTATCCGCCTCTACTGTTTTAGTCACTGCCACCAGAGTTATCTCCTGAGGATCTCGACCAACCAATTCTGACTTCACTCGGATTTTCTCTTTAATTCTTTCTAAATTTTCTCTTATTGACATATTTTATTTATAAGCATTAAGATTCGATATCTTTCTTTTTAAATAGAAGAATTAACTGTAGAACTGATTTTGTTAATTTTCGAAAAAAGCGCCTCCCCAGAGTCTGTCTGCGCTCAAAAGACCTCCGGTCCCTTACTCGCCGGCAATTGGAATCATAGTCAGGTATCACCGTGGTCCTTCGTTCAGCCTTTGTTCTTCTTTCTGTTCCTCTCCGTTCAGGCACTGCTTCACCAAGACTGCTTTTCGTCTTTGTAAATTCTTTTAATATTTTCTTATGCTCTTTCCTTAAACCTAAAAATTGCACTCCACAATTAAATTTTTTATCTCTCGGTAGGAAATAGTTCCAGAGGACTTTTGCATCTGTCTCTAATCGGGGAAAAGGAAAGGCTAAATCAAGAATTAATGAAATCCTTGAAGAAACTGGTAGAGAATTCTTTAAAAGAAGAGAAGCCCCCCGGGAACTTAAATCGGCTGTCTCTGCAGAGAAACTCGCGGGAATATTACCGGGTAAATCTCTAACTCTTACTTTAACAGGGATCCCTGC
>JABUBN010000063.1_pt1 | contig 27002 bp, 23 predicted proteins | sample 7240341 | NCBI WGS metagenome assembly JABUBN01 (sample SAMN07256345, study PRJNA390944) | subsurface metagenome | isolation source: Methane hydrate marine sediment | place: Pacific Ocean: Eastern North Pacific, ODP site | reverse complement strand
AATTCTGCAAACGCTATCAATTACCGGGTATCTATCGGGTAATTGACTGGCATCGCTCAATTAGAGAATTCTTTATTCCTATTGATAGAGAAGATAGTCTCACTACTGACTTTATTCATGCTGATGAGGCAGAAGCATCTGTTGCCAAATTACTCTTCCCTGAAATGTTAGACATGAAATATGCTGTAGACACAGAGGGTGATTCATTGTTGCCCGGCGGTCATTTTGATACCTCTGTTGATCCTTATCATCGACCTCAAGGATGGCAGCAAGGGGAAGGTCAATCTGCAATTGAAAGATCTGCTGTTCCGGAAGGAGTAGTAGGATATCCGACTAGATCGAGTGCCGAAAAAGCAAAACGTCCCATTGCCGCTATACTCAGATACTTAACTTTGGTTCATGATGAGGTTATGGAAACTTATCCGGCTGGGAAAATACCTCCGGTGGAAAAAATTAGCTTGCGTGCCCCAAAAGAGATGGAACCTTTCTTAAAAGAACCGATGAGCAAAGGCTGGAAATCTGTATTTGAGTTGCCATATATCGGACAAATAAATAGTCTTTAGTGAATAGTGAATAGTCGTTAGTAGGGGCAGACTTCGTGTCTGCCCCTAGATAAGTAAACCGTAGGATAAGCGTTCCCCGTTTTTTCACGAAGGCAGGCTCACTTGTCTACTATTGTCATTCCCACAAAAGTGGGAATCCAGAATAATATTTAAAGATAGATTCCCGTTTCCACGGGAATGACAGAAGGGGGATATATTGCCATACACCCTCATAAATACTTTACAATATTAATTCTAATTACAACAGGAGTATAAAACAATGAAAAAAAGTATAGTAGTTTCTATTCAGCCTACTAAATTTTCTGCTTTAGCCTTTAAAGAGGATTTTGAAGAAAGCATTAAAAAAGTCTCTGATTTAGGTTTTGATGGAGCAGAATTAGCGGTTAGAAATCCTAAAGATTTAAAAGTAGAAGATGTTATCAATATAATAAAAGAAAATAATTTAGAAGTCCCGGCTATCGGCACCGGCCAGGCATACGGAGAAGAAGGTTTAAGTTTTTCTGATCCAGATGGAGCAATTAGAAGAATGACGGTAGAAAGAATAAAAGACCAGATAATATTTGCTTCTCATTTTGATGCCCAGGTAATTATCGGACTAGTAAGAGGGAATATTGAGGAAGGTGTAAATAGGGCAAAAGCCGAAGAATGGGCTATTGATTGTTTGAGAAAATGTACAGAATTTGCAAAAAAATACAATATAGGGCTTACTTTAGAACCGGTAAATAGATATGAGAGTAATTTTATTAATACCCTAAACGAAGGAATTGAATTTATTAAGAGGGTGGGAGTATCAAATTTAGGATTATTGGCTGACACTTTTCATATGAACATTGAAGAAGTTTCAATCTACGGTAGTATTATTCAAGCGAAAGATTATATTACCCATGTCCATTTTGCAGACAGTAACCGCTGGGCTCCGGGTTGTGGCCATCTTGATTTTGCAAAAATAGTCCAGACTTTAAAAAGTATAAATTACCACGGATATGTTTCTGCAGAAATTCTTCCTCTTCCCGACCCTGATAATTGTGCCCGTCTTACCGCCGAACATCTAAGTAAGATTAAATTTTAACTATAAATAAATATTAATTATAAATGGATTTTTAATTCCCTAGGGTTTAATTCCTCGTAGCACTATTGCGATTAATTAGTTAGCTTTAAGGAACTAGGCATCCTGTAATTTTACCGTGGGGAAGTTTATTAAATTTAATATCTATTTTAAAAAACATTAAAGAAATGATTATAATAATTTATGAGATTAAGAATCAAGTAGTTAAAAGAATGTTTTTTAAAATAGAAAATATCTTCAATATTCCCTGTTTCAATATTAAAGTAGCGCAAAAAAAAAGCGTTATTTTTCTCGAACAATTATCCAAAAGTATAGTTTTTGATATTCGTAAGAAATTAATATTATTTGTTGACAATAAAGTTATTTTTAGATATACTCTAATATATCAGATATCAGATATCAATTAAATTTAAAATAAAAAATATTTTCATAAATAGCAATTTGTATACCACAAATATTTTAGACGATTAGTAAAATCTATAATAAATTTATGAAGAGGCAATGTAATGCAATTAGAAATTTTTTCAGACAAAAAAGCTTTAGGTTTAGCTGCTGCGAATAAAGCAGCTGATATTTTGAGAAAAACCATCCAAAAAAAAGGGCAAGCTACTTTTATAGCGGCAACCGGCGCTTCCCAATTTGAATTTTTAGAGAATCTTACAAAAATTACTTCAATTGATTGGTTGAAAACCACTATGTTCCATTTAGATGAATATGTAGGACTTCCAGAAACCCATCCAGCAAGCTTCAGAAAATATTTAAAGGAAAAATTAATAAATAAAGTATTTCCAGGAAATGTACATTTGATAAAAGGAGATGCCGGGAATACAGAATTAGAATGTGAACGCTTAAATCAGATTATAAAACAGATAGAAATTGATGTTGCCTTTGTCGGAGTAGGAGAAAATGGACATTTAGCCTTTAACGATCCTCCAGCTGATTTTAATACTGAAAAGCCCTATCTAATAGTAGAACTAGATAGAGCATGCAGAAAACAGCAGCTTAGCGAGGGTTGGTTTGAGAGTTTTAAAGAAGTGCCAAAACAAGCTATCTCGATGTCTATTCATCAAATTTTGAAGTCAAAAAGTATTATTTGCACTGTTCCGGATAAACGAAAAGCCAAAGCAGTTAAAAATTGTTTGGAAAAAGAAATTTCTTCCTTGTACCCGGCTTCAATTTTGAGAAAACATACACAAGTTTATTTTTATTTAGATAAAAATTCGGCTAGTTTAATTAATAAAAATTTCTTATAATTTCAAAAAATCATTAAAGGAGATAAATCAGTTATGGCCAAAACAAAAATAGTTAAAAAATCTGATGTTTGGATTAAGCTTGATGGGGGAGAGCATATTTGGAAATATTTCACTGAAGACCGAATTATTTTTTCAATTAGCCGACTTGCAGTAGGTCAAAGCAGTACTCTTGATGCAGGACATGATAAAGCAGATGAAATATGCTATGTAATATCCGGTAATCTTGTAATGAAATTTCCTAAAAAAAATCATTGGATAGAACTCAATGAAGGTGATGCAGTGCTCATTGCCGAGAATGAACCACACCAAATAATAAATACCAGTTCTAAAGAAGTATTAATGGTATGGTGTGCTGCCCCTGGTGTAGGTTTTGCTAAAAAAAATGAGAATTTAATATAACAAGACACAATTAGAAGGATTTAAAAATATAAGTTACTGCGGTTTTAATTTATTAGTTTAAATAAAGGAGTATCAAAAATGGACAAAAAAATACAGATGAAAATCAAAGAAACAGTAGAATCAAGTAAAGAAAAATCACTGAAATTTCTTTCTGAATTAGTGAAAATACCTAGTATCAATGGTTCTGGCGCTCAAGGAGAAGAAATTGCTCAAGAATTTTTAGGGAATAAGTTGAAAGAAATGGGATTAAATGTGGATATATTTGAGCCCGATCCGGAAGAGTTAAAAAAACATCCTGCCTTTGAGATGAGTAGAAAGATGGCGGAATATGGACTTGGCTTTAAAAATAGACCTATGGTTGTAGGTGTTTATAAAGGTAAAGGAGGAGGAAAATCCTTATTATTTAACGGTCATATGGATGTTATGCCTTCCGGACCTAAAGAATTATGGGAATTTGAGCCTTTCAGTGGCGAAGTTAAAAATAATCTTATACTGGGAAGGGGAACTGCAGACATGAAGGGTGGTATTGTCAATCAAACTTTTGCCTTGAAAGCAATTTTAGATGCAGGTATTGAGTTAAAAGGGGATGTTATTTTAGAAAGTATCCTGGATGAAGAATCTAGTAGTAATGGCACATTATCATGTTTAATGAGAGGATACACGGCTGATGCAGGAATTTGTACTGAAGGCACTTCGAATATGATTGCACCTTCACAGTCAGGAGGTATTGTGTATTCGGTAAGAGTTTTTGGAACCAGTGCTTCTGTATTAAGAGAATCCACTGGTGTTAGTGCAATTCAGCAGATTTATAAAATATATAATGCCTTGCCAAATTTAGCCAAAATGAGAGTTTTAAAAGCTCACCACGATATTATTAGTCCAGCTTCACTTGGAATTTATGCAGGTATGATCGAAGCGGGGACATGGCAGAATATGTTCCCTATGGAGGCTCGGATGGATGGTGTAATAAGATTGCTGCCTAATGAAAATACAGACGACGTAAAACAGGAATTTGTAGATTATATTCATAAAGTTGCAGAATTAGATCCTACTATGTCCAAATATCCTCCTGAAGTGACTTTTTATCAAACCTGGCATCCTGCAGAAATTGCAGTAGATCATCCTATCGTAGAGACATTAAAAAAGGCTTATTTCCCAGTTTATGGACATGAAGGTAAAATAGGTCCTCGTGAAGGTGGAACAGATTCTTGGGTGTTAACAAAATATGGAAATACCCCAACAGTTGTATATGGATGTGGATCGCCCGATAAGATGCATGTATCAAATGAGACTTTAAAAATCGATGATTTTTTTGAAACCACACATATTTTAGCTCAAACGATTGCTTCATGGTGTGGCGTAAAATAATCTAATATTTATTTTTGAAAAGGAAGTAATATAGTATATGATAAAATTCAATTTTATATATAATCATTCAAATCTTAGTTTTGAAATTAATAAAAATAATCTTTTATTCTATTCACCCATCGGGAAACTTCCTAAAATAAATAATATTGAAGAAGCGATTATAGATTCAATTTTAAATCCGATAAACTGTAAACCCTTGAAAGAGATAGTAAAGGGCAAAAAAAATATAGTACTGATTGCAGATGACCTTACTCGGCCGACTCCTCAACATAAAATTATACCAGTACTGTTAAAAGAACTGAATAAATACGGTATTTCAGATGATATGATTACCTTGGTAATTGCAACAGGTACCCATCGTCCTATGAATAAAAATGAAATTATCAAACGTTTTGGAAAAGAAGTTACTCAGAAAATCAAAATTGTTAATCATGATTATAGAGTGGAAAATTGTGTAGATTTAGGTTTTACAAAAAATAGAACGCCCATTCAAATTAATCCCATTGTATATGATGCAGATGTTAAGATCGCTATTGGTACAGTCGTCCCCCATCCATTAGCAGGATGGGGCGGCGGAGGGAAAATGATTCAACCAGGTGTGTGCAGTGAATTAACTACAAATTATACCCATTTCATGGGAGGAGTTTACGAGAATATTTTGGAGCTAATAGGGAATGAAAATAATTTTGTTCGAAAAGAAATGGAAGCTGTTGCAGGTCAAGTTGGACTGGATTTCATTATTAATACCATTCAAGATTTAAACGAAAATTTTGTGGGAATTTTTGCAGGGCATTTTATTTCAGCTCACAGAGAGGCAATAAAATATGCAGAGAAAATGTTTCGACCAACTATTCCAGGGAGAGCTGACATTGTAATAGTCAATGCATACCCATCGAATGAAGATTTTTGGCAAGGATATAAACCATATGTATTCTCCTTGTTAGCAGTTAAAGAAGGTGGTATTGTCATCTTTGTTATCGATGCCCCGGAAGGAGTATCTGGAGGAGCACCCAAACATAAGGACATCCTGCTTAATTGGTGCAATAAAGAACCTGAAATTATTTTAAAAAATTTAGATTCCGGAAAGATTAAAGATAGAAGCTGTGGTGCAATTTGTGTTTCTCAGGCAAGACTTTTAAAACGTGCTAAAGTATTTTGTATTTCGAAAGGTATAACAGACGAAGAAATTACTAATTTGGGATTTTCTCCTTTTTCTAGTATTCAAAAAGCAATCCGACATGCGCTGTTATTACAAGGAAAGACCTCAAAGATTGGTGTAATACCTTTTGGAGGAGAAACGATAGTAAAAATAAAAGAATAGCCAGTTTAATCTAATGAAACTTACTACATATTTTATCGAGATATTTTTAGGAATGGCGGTTAATAAAAATTATGAATAAAATAATCGATACTAGAAATTTAAGCAATCAAGTCTATGACTACATTTTAAAGTCAATAATAGATGGAAAGTTATTTTTTGGTCAGATTGTTAATATTCGCGAAATTGCAAATGAATTAAACATTAGTCCAATGCCAGTAAGGGAAGCAATTAAACGCTTGGCTTTTGAAAATATTATTCAAGTAAATCCTAGAAGTAATTGTGTAATAAAAATACCCAAGAAAAAAAATATTTTAGAGTTATTTGAGATGCGCGAACTGATAGAAGTCTATGCTTTGAATAAAATATTTTCTGATAAAAAAAAGGTAGATTTTAGTAAGTTGCATAAATTAGTAGAAGAAATGTATCTAAAGAAAAGCGAAAAAAATGATTCTCAAATAAATAGAGAATTGATTAATTTGGATACTCTTTATCATACACAAATTGTTTCTCTTGCTAAAAATAAAAGTATGTTAAAAATTTACAAGGAAATTACCTTGCAAATTAGCATGGCTTTAAATTATTGCATTGTAGAATTTCCCTATGAAGAGTGGGTTTTCAGGGATCATAAAATTATTTATGATCATATCATAAATAATTCTAAAAAAGCAATTTTAATGCTTGAAGAGCATTTTATTCATATAAAAAATAATATTGAAAAAAGTAAAAAACTATCTTTGGATATCAATCATTAGGTAACAATGCTAACTTGTCTACGCGAGTTTCTTTAACATTATTTTTAGAAAAGGAGGTGTGTGTGGAAGTAAAAAATGTATATTGTTTTAGACTTAGATATAGTTCACTACCTAAGAAGTATAAAAATTAAAAGGAGAATGTAATGAGAATGAAAAAATATATAGTATTAAGTTTGATTATTGTAGTTTTACTTTCTAGTGTTTTTATTAATGTGGGAGCTGAAGCAACTGTGATCCAGATTGGACATGTACACCATAGAGAATTTCCAGCACATTTAGCCTTATTGAAGTTTGCTGAATATGTTGAAAAAAATACCAATGGCGAAGTTAAAATTGATATTTTTCCGGATAGTGCCTTGGGAAGTGGAGCAAAATTAGTTGAAAGAACTAAAGTGGGAACCGTTGATGCTTCAATAGGATATAGTGGTATTTTACAGCAATATGAACCATCTTTTGGAATTTTTTCTACTTTTTTCCTCTGGGATGATTATGACGTGATGTTTAAATTTTTCCAAGGTCCAGTTGCACAAGAAATGGTAGAAAATCTTGCAAAAAATGGATTACGCTTACTAGGTCCGATCTGTTATTCAGGAGAAAGATATTTAACAACAAGGAATAAACCAATATACACACCTGAAGATTTGGAAGGAATGAAAATACGTAGTGTTGAAGATGTTATTGCTAGAGCATTTACTGAAGGTATGGGTGCAATTCCAACACCCATTGCATTTAGTGAATTGTACATGGCTCTCCAACAGAAAATTGTTGATGGACAGGTTAATGGACTTTCGCAAATATGGTATCAAAAATTTTACGAACAACAAAAATATTTAATGATTAACAATGTAAAATTTACAGATTTTATCCTAGTACTAAATGAAGCTAAATTTCAGACATTGAGTCCTGAAAATCAAAAAGTGTTGGTAACTGGAGCTAACGAAATATGGGCAAAAGAAGTTAAAAAACTTTCCATGGCGGAAGAATCTGTGTTATTGGATCAATTGAAAGAGAAAGGAATGGAAGTCATTTATCCTGATAGGGAAAAATTCAAAGCAGGAAGTAAGAAAATGGCTTATAAATTAGAAAAAGAAGGTGTTTGGCCAGCTGGTCTATATGACAAAGTTGTAGCTGAAATTGAACGTTTGAGCAAATAATAAGATATTCAAAAAAAAAGGTAATGATCTGTAGCATTTTTGAATCTGCAGATCATTACCTTTAAAAATAGAAAACAAAAGAAAGAAGTGATTTAAGTGATTAATCAAATAGAAAAAATAGTATGTTTTTGCCTAGTTATTTCAATGGTGATATTTACTGGATTGCAGGTGTTTTTTAGATATGTTCTAAATAATCCTCTTGCATGGACGGAAGAATTAGCGCGTATTACTCTAGTTTGGCTGGTCTTCTGGGGCTCTGCAATTGCAGTTAGAAGAAAAAAACATTTAAGCATTTCTTTTCTTGTTAACCGTTTACCCAGAAAAATTCGTCTATGTATTGACATATTTAACCAATTTGCAATGATGAGTTTTTTGGGCATCGCCGCCTACACAGGTTATCAAGTGATGTTGATAACTAAAAGCATTGTTACCCCCGCTTTAGGTATTTCGTATTTATGGTTTTATATAATTGTCCCTATAAGTTGTATATTTATGTTTCTTCAGATGACCTTTGTTGTAATAGACAATATTAAAAAAATAAAAAAAGGGGAATGATATGTCTGTTTTTCTTATTTTAGTTATTGCGATAGTATTAATGTTAATAAATATGCCTATAGCTTTCGCCATTGCAATTTCTTCAACTTTTTATTTTATATTTGAAGGTAAATCTTTAATGATAATTCCTCAAGCAATGACGGGTGCTGTCGATTCTTTTCCACTTCTTGCAATTCCTCTTTTTATGTTGGTTGGCTTAGTGATGAATATGTCTGGAGTAACCAAACGAATTTTTAATTTTGCTACGTCACTTGTAGGTCATTTTCCAGGTGGATTAGGCCATGTAAACGTAGTTGCCAGTATTATATTTGCTGGCATGTCCGGTTCCGCTACTGCTGATGCAGCGGGTTTAGGAACAATTGAAATTGAAGCAATGAAAGAGGATGGCTTTGATGCTGAATTCAGCGCAGCTGTCACAGCTGCCTCTTCTACTATTGGGCCTATTATTCCACCAAGCATGCCTATGATTATTTACGGTACTATTTTAGGCGTTTCAGTCGGAAGACTATTTTTGGGGGGATTCATACCAGGTTTATTGATGGGTTTGTCTCTCATGATTCTTATTTATTTTATTTCTGTGAAAAGAAAATATCCTGTTCACAAAAAAAGCACCATCAATGAAATATTTAAATATTTTTTTCAAGCAATTTTACCCTTAATGACACCCGTAATATTAATCGGAGGAATTGTTTTTGGCATTTTTACACCAACTGAAGCTGCAGGCGTAGCTGCTATCTACGCTATATTTTTGGGAATAATTATTTATCACGAATTAACTCTAAAGCATATTATTGAGATATGTGTTGAAGTAGCTCTTGTCACAGGCACTACGCTGTTTATTTTAGCAACAGCTTTTTTATTTGTTTGGATTATTACAATTAATCATGTTCCGGAAACAATTCTTAATTTTATTCAATCAATTAATTTAAGCAAGATTGCTTTTTTATTCATTATTAATATTTTTTTGTTGTTTGTAGGTACACTAACAACTGTTATGCCAGCTGTTATATTATTTGGGCCAATTCTTGCACCTGTGATTTTGGGTATGGGTATTGATCCAGTTCATTTTGGGGTAATATTTGTACTAAATTTAATGATTGGCTTGCTTACTCCTCCGGTTGGTCCTGTTCTCTTTGTCATGTCAAACATAACCGGATTACCCTTTGAGCGCATTGCAAAAGCCTGTTTCCCTTTCATCATTCCTTTAGTAGTTGTGCTACTTTTAATTACCTATGTACCGGCATTTGTATTATGGCTTCCCAATTTACTGATGGGATCATAAACCAAAGAATACATTATTGATATTTAAACAAAGGAAATAGAAACATAGTGTTAAGAAATCATTTCATTCAATTTCTATTGCATTAATTAAGATATAAATAAATATAGAGAAAAGGAGATCATTTTAAATGTTGCAAACGGAAAAAATAGTTGAGCCTGGTAAAACTGAAATTTCAAGATTAGGTTTAGAAAAATTAATATTAATGATTGATGATAAAATTGAAAAATTATCTTATTCTAGTGAAGAGTCTTTCTATTATATAACTAATGGATATGGATTATTAGAAGTAGATAGTTATGGTTACGCCCTTGAACCACAGCTTTCTATATATATGCCTCCCAAAACCCTGCATTCTTTTCAAAATACTGGAGAATCCGAGCTAATATTATTAAGGTATTCCGCCAATAAAAATCGTTAAAACATTTTTTAAAATGAGAAGTATTCATTATATTAATAAATAAACTTTAAAATCATGAATTGATTTTAAAGAAAGGAAAGTGAATTATGGGTGCCAATATTAGAATAGTTAATACGAATAATGCATTTTGTGAAGATGAAGTAAGTAGAATTTCTAGAAATTTTTTCAAAGGGAAAGATTTGGATTTTAAATATTTTAATAGTTGTGATCATGGAACTTATTTAACTGGAGGAAGTGCTCCTATTCATATCCATAGTGATTTAGAAGAAATATTTTATTTTATTCGCGGAACTGGAATTGTCTTTTTAGATGGTAAGGAAATTAAAGTAAAAGCCGGTTCTGTTGTAGTTATTCCCCCAGGAGTTACCCATGGTATTCGAAATATTGGAAAAGATATTCTTCAAAACATAGTATGTTCAGCAATCGTCAATAGAAAGGAGTAATCTCTAATGAGCATTAAAATTCACGTCTTCTGTATTGGAGAAATGGCTATTCCCACCAAGGCAATCTTTAACAATTTAGGAAAAATCATACCGCGAAATGTAAAAATAAATGGTATAACAGATATAGAGTGGTCTGATGGAAGCTTGAGTGAAGGCATTAAACATCCTGGATGTATATATTATATTGAAGGGGCAGAAAAAAAAATATTGATTGATACTGGAATCGAGAATTTTGAACTTATAAAAAAAATAAGAAAAAGAAAGGGGGACTGTTTTTATTTAAAAGAAAAATCGGAATGGCGGGTTGAAGAACAATTGAATAAAATTGGTGTTTCAGTGGATGATATTGATATAGTAATAAATACTCATCTGCATTGGGATCATGTTGGGGGAAATTCATTATTTAAAAATGCCATCTATTATATTCAAAAAGATGAAATTCCACTAGCATTAACAGCACCAAACTATGCTCCTCATTATTTTAAAGAAAATAAGCAATGCATTGTTGATATTGCAGATAGAATAGTGTTTCTCGAAGGGGATAAGGAAATTGTAAAAGGTGTAAGGGTTCGTAAAACAGGTGGTCATACGCCTGGGAGCCAAGTTGTTTTTATTGATACTAATATTGGACGGGTTGCTATAACTGGTGACGTAATTCCTAAATATGAAAACTGGTATTATGGGTGGCCTGGGCCTGCAGGAAATATTTGGAATTTAGATGAACTGGTCAATGCTTATTCTATTATCCAGAACAATGCAGAGATTATTGTTCCCGGTCATGACTGGAAGGTTTGGGATATTTATCCAGAGGGAATTATCGGTGATTAATTTTATTAAAAAAATTTAACAACGAATAGTTTTCTGTTTTTTATTTGAGTAATATATTTTTCTTTGAGATATCAAATAAAAAAGACAAGACTGAGGAATTTTAGAATAAATACAGCAAGAATGCAGCTATTAATATTTCTTTCCATTAATTGATCTATAAATTGAGGGAACCATTGCAGAAAGAATCCTTCTAAAAAATATTTTCTCTTAAAATATTACTTCTAGTTATAAATTTAATTTCAAATATTCATCATGCATTTTGAGGACTAAGCATTTTTCCTCCTAATGTTTTATAATTTATCGTAACAGTAAAAAGGCAAATATAGTCTGATGGGAATATTTGATAAACTGTATCTTTTAAAAACACAAATTCGCTTAACAAGGAAAAGGTTTAATTAAATTTATGATTACGCCTGATTAACTAACGATTGGGGTTTAAAAAAACTAATTTTAAAGGGTAATAACAAATGCGAATTCAATCTTAATATGTGATGTTAAATTTCCGAGTGGATCATAACAATTAAACAATAAATAATATTTTACAAAATAGAGAAAAATGAAAGGAGTCTTTGTAAATAAGTGCAGAGAAATTGAATATGAAAGAAAAAAATTATTTTTTAAATGCTAATTGGTTACTGAGTGAACCTGAATAAGTAAGATTGTATTTTGATATTGCAATCCCTGCAAGAAAAAAAATTGGGATTATTGATACCCACACTCATCATAATTTAAGACAAATTTTAGAGAATAAACCTTTTCCCAATCTTTGGAGAGCCGAAGTTCTTGAGACAAGGGAAGAGTATAAAAATTGCGATCATTACATTATTCAATTGGCAGCAAAGATTCCTGGTTTTTCTCAAAAATTTGCTCGGGATCTTCAAATTTCGGATTATGATAAATGGGTAGCCTTATGCGCGGTTTTTCCTTATCTTGAGGGCAATCATGTTCACCAATGGATGCATTTAGATTTAAAGAGGATGTTTGGAATCGAGGAATTGTTGAGTGCAGAGACCGCAGATAGAGTATGGGAAAAAGCAAATAATTGCTTAAAGCAAAAGAATATGTTGCCTCAGGCTATATTAAAGAAAATAAGGGCAAGAATTATATTTACTACTGATGATCCTGCAGATGATTTAATATATCACAAAATGGCTAATAGCTTGAAAGGTATAACTTTTTTACCTACTTTTCGACCGGATGCTTATTGTAATTTATTTGAGGATAATTGGAAGTCCAATGTGGAAAAAATCTGTCAACTAACAAGGCAGGATACAACCCTTAAAGGTTTAGTGGAAGCTTTAAGGATAAGGCATTCTTATTTTGCTGAAAGAGGAGCAAAGGCAAGTGACCATGGTTTATTAGAACCTTATGGTTTAAAAATCGAACAAAAAAGAGCTGAAGAAATTTTCCAACAAGCCTATAATAAAGAGAAAAAAATTAATTTCAAATCTAACGAAGTAAAAGAATTTATTTCTTATTTAATGCATCATTTTTGTGAAATGAATCAAGAGAAGGGAATGGTAACCCAAATACATTTTGGTGCAGTTAGAAATGTTAATCAATTTATCTATAAAAAATGGGGAGTGGATGTAGGAGGGGATACTTCGTCAGAAAGTGTCAATATTGTTGAAAACTTAACACCATTATTATCTAGGTTTTTTACTGGAGAAAATGATAAACAAAGCCATTTAGTGTTATATCCCATGAACCAGGTCTTTGCTCATACCAATGTAATGTTGGAAAGAGTTTTTTCTAACGTCCATTCTGGTTTCCCTTGGTGGCATAATGATAGTCCATATGTAATGGAGCAGTATTTACTTCATACTGCAGGTTCTTCTCTTCTTGCTTCTAGTGGAGGTCCGGTCTGTGATGGAAGGAAAATATTATCTGAAGGAAGTAGATTTGAAGTCTTTGATAGGATAATATGTAAAGCAGTAGGAAATCTTGTTTCGAACGGGCAAATAACCTATAATGGTGGGGTAAGATTAGTAAAGGCTTTGATGTATGAAAATCAAATGAGGTTATTTAATTTAAAAGGAGAAATTAATGAATAAACAAGAAGTTTTGCAATTATTTTGTAAACATTATAGTGATAGATATAAAGCATATTCATCTTCAATAAAATCAGAAAAAGATAATTATTTTTTTATGGCGAGAGATGATAAAGAAAAAAATTTGATAGTTATTGCCGTGCCTAATTTTGCTAAAAAATTTGAGGGTGAGGATTTAGAAGAGAAGATAGTGGATGAGAATAAATTGATTATAAAGAAATGTTATTTAAATCATCACAATCTCTCTCTATTACGAGAAATATTTACTCACCTCAATCCTTATTTTTGTGGTCTTAAACCATCTTTTGGTACCGGAGATCGCTTGGGAATTGCTACTCCTGCTCATCTTCAAGCTTTTAAAGGAAAAGATATTTTTCCTGTTTTAGCCCAGCAATCGGTTAGAGAGATGTCCAGAACGGAAAGAAACTGGCAGAAAGTTTTAGATGATGCAATCTGGGGTTGTTTTGAAGCAGGATATGAAGGGTCCTTTGGGGCAGATGCCGACCATGTAAAAAATATTAAAGAATTAAAAGAAGCAGCAGATTGCGGCTTCACCATGTTTACTTTAGACCCTTCCGATTTTATTAGTAAGGATATAGAGGAATTAAACGAACAAAAACTGAACCAACTTTATAATAAAATTCCCAAGAATAAAGAAATAGAAAAATTGTATTTAAATAAGAAATTTAAAGTCGCTGAGCGAGAGTTAATATTTGATGAGAAATTATTAAGAAAAATTATACTAACTTATTCCGAAGCCTTAAACCATGTGATGGAATGTTACGAATTTTTAAAAGATTACAAAAAGGAAAAATTTGATTTAGAAATTTCTGTAGATGAGACTCCCACTGTCACTTCTCCTTTGGCTCATTTGTTTATTGTTCTGGAACTTCAAAGAAGAGGGGTAGATTTTCAGAACTTAGCCCTTCATTTTTTAGGGGATTGGCAAAAAGGAATAGAATATATAGGTGATGTAAAGCAGTTTGCGAGGGAATTTTCTTTACACGCAGCTATCGCCAAAAATATTGGAGGATACAAACTTTCTCTTCATACCGGAAGTGATAAGTTTTCTGTTTATCCTATTTTTTCTCAGGAGACAGACGGTCTTTGCCATATAAAAACTGCCGGGACCAGCTGGTTAGAGGAAGTAAAAGTGGTTGCCATGAAAGACCCGGCTCTTTATCGAGAGATTCATCGATTTGCTTTGAAGAATTTTGCAAAAGATAGAGCATCTTATAATTTAACTACTGACCTTTCCTGTGTTCCGAATATAGATAAACTTTCTGATGGGCAATTAGTTGACCTTTTTAGTAAGCCAGATTCTCGTCAGCTTATCCATATAACCTATGGTTCTATTCTGAGGGCAAAGAATGATGAAGGAAAATATATCTTTAAAGATAGAATCTACAAAATATTATTTGAGTATGAAGAAGACCATTATCGAGAACTTTCTAATCATATTAAAAGACACTTGGAGCTTTTAATTAGATAAATATTTAGATAGGAAGTATTCATAATTCAGAAGCCAGGAACCAGAATGAGAGATAAGATCGATGGTATCTCATATATCAAATATTAAAGAATAGATAACAATTAAAGTAGGGGTGTATTGCAATACAACCCTACACGCAAGGAGGGAAGATAAATGAAGGGAAATTTTAATATGTTTAGTTTAGAAGGGAAGACTGCAGTAATTACCGGAGGGGCAGGAGTTTTAGGTTCTGCTATTGCCCGAGGGTTGGGTAAAGCGGGGGCAAAAATAGCTCTCTGTGATATTTTTAATGCTGATAAAGTTGCCCAAGAATTAGAATCAGAAGGGATAGAAGCCAAAGGGTATTATATAAATGTAATGGATATCGAAAAAATAAAAATTTGTCGTGATGAAGTAATTAGAGATTTTAGTGGGGTTGATATTTTGCTTAATGCCGCCGGAGGGAACACAAAAGGAGCGACTACTTCAGAAGAACTAAAGTTTTTTGACCTTCCTTTTTCCGCTTTAGAGAAGGTGGTGGGACTTAATCTTTTTGGAGGAGCAATTCTTCCTTCCCAGGTTTTTGGAAAGGATATGGTGGAAAATAAAGAAGGGGGTTCTATTATTAATATTTCATCTATGAACGCCTTTCGTCCGCTTACCAGAATTCCCGGATATTCTGCTGCTAAGGCAGCGGTAAGTAATTTTACCCAGTGGTTAGCGGTTCATTTTGCTCAGGAGTATAATAAAAATTTGAGAGTTAATGCTATTGCCCCCGGATTTTTTCTTACTACCCAAAATCGTTTTTTACTTACTAATGAGGATGGCAGCCTAACCCCCAGAGGAGAAACTATCATTGCTCACACTCCAATGGATAAATTTGGTGACCCGAAAGATTTAATCGGAGCGTGTGTCTGGTTGGCCTCTGATGCAGCTAAATTTATAACCGGAATTATTGTTCCCATAGACGGAGGATTTAGCGCGTTTTCGGGAGTGTAAAAACAGTAATAAGTAATGAGTAATAAGTAATTTGTAGGGGCTCGATTCATCAAGCCCGCTAATCGTAGGACAGGCGTCTCGCCTGTCAAGGATAGATTCCCGCTTTCGCGGGAATGACATAAAAGGGAGAAGGAATGACGAAGAAAGAATCAGGGCGGATAAATCCACTCTCTATTCTAAAAAATAATATTTGTAAAAAGTTTTGGATTCTAAATTATGGTTTTGCGTTAACAACTAAATACGGAGGAAATATAAATGAAAAAACAAAATATTGGATTAATCGGCTTGGGAGTGATGGGGCAAAATTTAATTTTAAATATGGAGGATAAGGGTTATTCGATAGTTGTTTATAATAGAACCAGCGCTAAAACAGAAGATTTTGCTGAAAGTGCAGCAAAAGGAAAAAATATATTACCCACCTATTCTTTAGAGGAATTTGTAAATTCTTTAGAAATTCCTCGAAAGATAATTTTACTTATAAAGGCAGGTAAAGCTGTAGATAACTTTATTGAAAAACTCATTCCTTTATTAGATAAAGGTGATTTAATTATTGATGCTGGAAATTCTTATTTCAAAGATACGATAAGACGTAATAAAGGGTTAAATGATTTAGGATTATTGTTTATCGGTACAGGTATTTCTGGAGGAGAAGAAGGGGCTTTAAAAGGACCGGCTATAATGCCTGGTGGACAGAAAGAGGCTTATGTTCTGGTAGAAGATATATTCAAGAAGATTGCGGCTAAAGCTTATGACGGTGTTCCCTGTGTATCCTATATTGGTCCCGATGGAGCTGGCCATTTTGTAAAGATGGTCCATAATGGTATCGAATATGGGGATATGCAATTAATTGGAGAATGTGTTTGGGTATTTAAGAATGCTTTGAATATGAGTTCGGAAGAAATTGCCGGGATTTTAACCGGTTGGAATAGCAGTGATGATGTTCTTCGCTCTTATTTAGTAGAAATAACCGGGGAAAGTATGAAAGAAAAAGATAAAAAAACTGGCGAGTATCTGGTTGACCGAACAGCTGATATTACCAGAATGAAAGGGACAGGGACCTGGACAGTACAAAGCGCTTTGGAATTGTTAGTCCCTATTCCTACTATTACCGCTGCGGTTTTCTCGCGAGAGATGTCCCAGGATAAAGATTTGAGATTAAAAGTTTCTAAAAAATTATCGATTTTTAGAGAAAAATACATAGGAGAAAAAGAACAGTTTATTGAAATTGCCCATGATGCCCTGTATCTGGCTAAAATTTCTTCTTACGCCCAAGGCATGGCTTTATTACAGGCCGCTTCCAAGGAATATAAATGGAACCTTAATTTAGGAGAAATTGTTAAGGGATGGCGAAGTGGGTGTATAATTCGGGCTCAGTTTTTAGATGAAGTTACTAAGGCCTATGAAAAAAATCCAGAAATACCCAATCTTTTAACTGCTCCTCGATTCGCTGAAGTGGTTAAACAAGACCTTAAAAAATTAGCCAACTTTATGGAGATTGCTCATTGGGTAGGGGTGCCTGCCCCGGCTATGGATAATGCTTTTGATTATATTCTTCAACTGTCCAGTCCGGTAATGATTTCTGCCCAGGTATCAGCCCTGCAGCGAGATTATTTTGGAGCCCATGGTTACTTTAAACTCAAAGGATTAGATGATCCGGAAGTAATGACTACACCAGAGGGAAAAATGAGAGAGTTTCATACCGAATGGATGCTTCCCGGACGTACGGAAGAAGAATGGACAAAGTAATAGCGTAGAGCGGGTAGCGTATAGCGGATAGTGAAGAAAAAGAGAAAAGAAGTAAGCCGGAATAAATTCTTATCGCATATTATATTAAGTTCCTCTTTTGTCATTGCGAAACGACCGAAGCAATCTCAAGCAGGGATTGCTGCACTCTGATAAATTAGAATAACATAGAATAAAGTGGACTGGCAACCGAAAACGATAAACAGTGTCTCTTTATCTATAAACTATAAACTTTAACACGGCAACGCTGTGTTGCTACTAACGACTAAGTTGATTGGAGGCATATTTATGCTATCAATTGAGAATCTTAATGGAGAATTGACGGATGAACAATTAAAAGAAATTGTAAAGGAAAGTCTGAAAGATTTTTCTTCAGCAAAAAAAGTTCTTTTGATTCATCCTGATTATACCAGGACAGACTTTACCGATAAATTAATTCCCCTTATATATCAAGAGCTAAAAGATAAGGGAATAACCCAAGTTGATTCCTTAAATGCCGGGGGCACCCATCGGGCGATGACTGAAGAAGAGATCCGGAGTAAGCTGGGTCTTCCCTCTCAGATTAATTTTGATAATTATTACAACCATGAATATAGTAACCCTCAAAAACTGGTAACCGTGGGGGAGATTTCCGCCTCTTTTGTAGCGGAAAAAACTAAAAGAGAACTCTCTCAGTCTATCCCGGTAGTGGTAAATAAATTAATTACGGAAGATTATGATTTGATTATTGCCTTAAGTGGAACCTTGCCTCACGAGGCAGCCGGTTATGCGGGAGGGCTAAAGGTCTTTTTCCCGGGAATTTCCGGTCCAGAGGTGATAGATTTACTCCACTGGGTAGCAGTGCTTATTGGTATTCCTCAGATTATCGGCACTGTGGATAGCTCTGCTCGGGAAGTTATAAATAAAGGTTCTTCTTATATATTTGATAAAATAAAAGCACCCACAATTTCTTTTAATATGGTCTTTGAGGAAACAGGACATCAGGTGATACCTAAAGGACTATATATAGGAACAGGTTTTAATGGTTTTATTGAGGCCTATAAACAAGCGGCAAAAGCGAGCTCTCAACTCCATGTAGTTTACATAGATAAACCTCTTGAGTGTGCTGTCCAGGTGATTGCTAAAAGTTATGATGAGATTTGGACTGCCGGGAAAGGTTCTTATAAACTGCAGAGTCCCGGAGTTATGGCTTCAGGTGGGGAGATTATTATTTATGCCCCTCATATTAATTGTTTTCATTCTCGGCCGGAGATGGACTTTGCCCTAAGGCAGATAGGTTATCATTGCAAAGATTATGTAAAAAAATATTTAGAATCTAACCTTGAGTTTAGTAAAAATATTGCTGCTCATGTAATAAATGTAAGGGGAGAGGGGAGTTTTGATGTTAATTACGGGAAAGAAGAGTTTAATTTTAAAGTCACTTTGGCTACTGGAATTTCTCAAGAAATTTGTGAATCAGTCGGATTGGGTTATCGTAATCCTGATTCAATTCGTAAAGAAGATTTTATTGGTCCAGGGAAACTCTGGATTGAAAATGGTGGAAAGTATCTTTACAAAATAAAATAAAACATCGAGTAAATCTAAACATAATCTGCGTAATATTCTTAATCGGTGTAATTTATTTAATAATCTGTGTAATCAATTACAGAAGGAGAAAGTGTGTAAATGAAAAATGTAGTTATTGCTCAATCAGGCGGCCCCACCTCGGTAATAAATAATAGTATCAGAGGAGTGATTGTCGAATTAATTTCCTCTAAAAAAGTTGATAAAATATATGGAGCGAGGATGGGTATTCTTGGAGTTTTAAAAGAAGAGTTGATAGATATCTCTGCCCAGGACCCCCACCAGATAGCTTTATTAGCAGAAACTCCATCTGCGGGAACAATCGGCAGCTGCCGATATAAAATAAAAAATGATGAAGATTTAATCCGTATTGTCGAGGTCTTTAAAAAACATAATGTAGGATATTTCTTTTATTGCGGAGGTGGAGACTCCATGGATACAGCCAATAAAATAAACGAATTGGCTAAGCGGAATAATTTAGAACTGATTTGTATAGGTATCCCTAAAACTATTGATAATGATGTAGGAGGACCATTACAAGCTAATGGAACATTTGCGGTATGTGATCATGACCCGGGGTATGGGAGTGTAGCTCGGAATTTAGCTATTAATATACTGGAAGCAAACGAAGAAAATAAAGCCAGCTATACCAGTGACCCAGTCTTAATTATCGGAGTAATGGGTAGAAAAATTGGTTTTGTTCCTGCGGCAGCAAGGTTGGCTGATCTCAAAAGAGAAATTCCTTTACTAATAATTCTTCCCGAATCTTTATCCAAAGATGATTATCAAAGTAACTTAGAATTTATTACTGAAAAAGTTAATGAAAAATTAGAAAAACAAAGCAGATGTATAGTGGTTATCGGAGAAGGGGTAAATGTGGGAGATTTAGGGATATTACGAGATAGTTTTGGCCATGCCCAATTTAGCGCTTCTGAAAATACAGTAGAACAGGCATTGATTAATTATCTTAACGGAACAGACAGAAAAGATAATCAGGGAAGAGCGCAAAGTAGATTGATAGTTAGAGGGATAGCTCGCTCGGAAAGGCCAGGTACTCGCCAGAGGAGAGAGATTGCCTATGTATCGGAAATTGATAGGGATGAGGCCTATCAGGTGGGAGTATATGCCGCCAAAATTGCTTTATCGGGGGAAAATGGTTTTATGTCGACCATTATAAGAAATCCTAATTTAGCTTATAAAGTAAATTATGATAAAATACTTTTAGATACTGTGGCTAATTCAGAAAGGGAATTCCCTAAAAAATGGATTGGTTCTAATAGAGTAGATGTAACTGATGAATTTGTTGAGTGGGCTTTGCCTTTAATCGGTGGGTCGCTCCCTCGATTTGCGAAATTTAATGAGGTTTATGTCTCTAAAAAATGCAGTGAATATACTCCGGTAGAGTATAGAAAGTAAAATTCGTATCTCATATCTCGTATATAGTGAAGAAAGAGGAAGAGAACGGATAGTGAGAAATAGTTGGCTGGTTACCTGGTTAGTTAGTTGAAGATTTAGTATCAAACTAGCTAACTAATTAACCAACTAACTAGCTAACCAGTGAACTAAATTGACGGAATAATTTTCATATACGCTAAACGCTGTACGCTCTACGCTATAATAAAGAAAGGAGATAAAACAATGGCTTTACCGCGACTTACCGAAGAACAAATAAAAAAAGATCCGGAACAACAGTTAAGAAATTTTAAAAGGACAAAAGATTTTTTAATAGCTATCGATACCGATGGTTGTGTTACTGATAATATGAGTGGAAAACAGATGTTAATTTTCCACCCCCAATTTATGGAATTTTACCAATTATGGGAGATCGAATCTTACTACCGGGAAATAGCTGAATATTATAATCTTTTTTCTGTAGATAGAGGATGTAACAGGTTTATTGCCATCCAGCTCACCCTAACTGCTCTTCAGAATAGGAAAGATGTTCAACAAGTATTACAGGAAAGGCATATAAAATTACCCAATATAAAATCCCTCAACGAATATATCGCCTATACCAAGGAGAATAAGTTAGGTTTGGGGAATCCAAGTTTGGAAAAATTTCTCAATCAAAATCCCAAAAATTTTGCTTTATATAAACTTTTAGGTTGGAGTGAAGCAGTAAATAGAATGTTCCCGCATATTTCTGCAAAGATTCCGCCTTTTGACAAAGTTAAAGAATGTTTAGAATTAATGTCTCAATATGCAGATATATTAATTGTCTCTAAGACTCCATACTCAGATTTAGCAAATTACTGGGAAGCTCAAGGGATTGCCCAATATGTCCAAATTATTGCTGGTCAGGAAATGGGGTCAAAGGGACATCACATTAAAGTAGCAAAAAGGGCAGGTAATTATAAAGATGATCAGGCGTTAATGATCGGTGATGGTGGGGGAGACTTAAAAGCAGTTAAGGTAAATAATGGGCTTTTTTATCCCACTCCACCTGGCCAGGAACAGGAAGCTTGGAATAATTTTCCGGAAGCATTTCAACGATTTATAAAGAGTGAGTATAAAGGGGAATTTGAAGATAAGCTTTTAGAGGCATTTAAAAAATCGCTCCTTACTTCTCCACCTTGGCAGGAAGATGGTTATGATCATCTAAGATCTTATATAGAAAAACAGGAGATAAGAAAAACCCTGTATGCAAAATTTAATCCCCAAGGTAGGCTGCTTATATTACAAAAGGTTAAATAATTTTGAAAAATTCTAATTTTTTAAAATTATTTATAAAAAAAAGAAGGGAGGTTGATAAGAAAGGTAGTATATATATACAGGAATATAGAAATTGTATTCTCTATGGTAAAAAACCATAAAAATAAAATTAGGAGGTTTTTTTCATGAAAAGGTTAACTTTAGTACTTTTATTAGTCATGGTTATGGTAGGTAGTGTGTTTATCACAGGTTTGGCAGCAAGTAAGGTGCTTCATATGTATACAGCATTTGATACCGAAGAGGCTAAATATTATATTGATGCTTTTGAGAAAGAGACAGGAATTGATGTAGAATGGGTAAGAATGTCGTCCGGTGAGGTTTTAGCTCGAATAGAAGCAGAATCAGCAAATCCTCAAGCAAGCATGTGGCACGCAGGTTCAAATACTTCTCATATCAATGCCGCAGCCAAGGGATTGCTTGAGCCATATAAACCTAATACCGATTTTGAATTAAAAGACATTTTGCATGCAGAGGATTGGGCTTGGACAGGATTTTACACAGGTGCAATCGGCTTTGTATCTAATGTGAATTTTCTAAAGGAACATAATCTAGAAGCTCCGACTTCCTGGTCTCATCTTTTAAACCCAGCTTTTAAACAGAATGTTGCTATAGCTTATCCGTATACTTCTGGTACTTCATATACTACTTATGCAACTCTTATCCAAATGGTTGGACTGGAAAAAGCTCTGGACTGGTGGGAAGAATTTGATAGAGAAAGTATTTTTCAGTATACTAAATCAGGCACTGGATGTATACCGATGGTTGGATTAGGTGAGATAGCGGTAGGAATTGCTTTTTCGCATGATATTATGGCTAAAGGTATAAATGCAGGATATCCAGTGGTTATGACCTTCCCCTCAGAGGGAACTGGTTATGAAGTTGGAGGTCTTTCTTTAATTAAGGGTGGACCGGAACCAGAATTAGCAAAGCAATTTATTGACTGGTGTTTTACCAAAGAAGCCCAGGATTTATTCCAGAAATACAACCGGTTACCGGTTAATCCAAAAGCAACAGTTAAGGAAGGTTCAGTAACTTTAGATAAAGTAAAATTAATCGATTATGACGCAATCTGGGCAGGCGAACACAAAGATGAAATGGTTACCGCTTGGAGAGACAGGATAGGAAAATAATTACAGTGTGTTAGCGAAGTAATAGAGAAATAATGATCCCTGTTGCTGGTTAATTATTTTAGTAGCAGGGATCATTATATTGCCAACATAAATATTATAGGATTGAAAATATGAACAGTTCAAATAGAAAGATACATGATATCACCGGAAATCTCCGTTTGATATGGAAAGAACCATTACTATTTATATCTATACTGGCCATTTTTTATTTCTTAATAGTATTTGTGGTATTTCCGATATTTCAAGTCTTTAAAACCAGCTTATTTATTGATAAGCAATGGAATTTTTCCAACTATTCAGCAATTTTTTCCAAAAGATATTATTATCAACCCTTCTTCAATAGCATGCTTTTAGGGGTGTACACTGCAACTATAGGTACTATCATTGGGTTTATCTTTTCTTATGCTCTTACCAGAACTCCAATGCCCTTTAAAAATTTCTTTCGGATGACTGCGACCTTCCCTATTATCTCCCCACCCTTTGTAGTTGCGCTATCAGCCATTCTTCTCCTTGGAAGAGCAGGAAGCCTTAATTCTTTTTTAACTAAAATTATTGGTGACTATACTATATATGGGTTGGGAGGATTGATACTTGTTGAAACAATTGCCTATGCCCCTACAGCTTTTTTGGTTCTTTACGGTATTCTTCAAGCTATTGACCCATCCTTAGAAGAGGCTTCTATGGATTTAGGAGCATCGAGAGTAAAAGTGTTTTCTACCATTACTTTACCTTTGGCAACCCCGGGTATTGCCAGTGCCTGGCTTTTGGTATTTATCCAATCATTGGCTGATTTCGGGAATCCTATGGTTATTTCTGGAAATTATCGAGTTCTTTCAGTGCAGGCTTTTTTGCAAATTACCGGGATGTACGATTTATCTCGGGGTTCTACCCTGGCGATACTTCTGTTCATTCCAACTATAGTTGCTTTTTTCCTGCAAAAATACTGGGTTTCTCGAAAATCATATGTTACTGTTACCGGAAAGCCTACCGGTGCAACTATTAAGCAGTTGGAATGGTATATAAAACTACCTGTTTATACCTGTTGTATTATTTTTACCGGAATGGTGTTTCTTTTTTATGGAACCATCGTTCACGGTTCTTTTCAGACCCTCTGGGGAGTTAACCCCACCTTAACTCTAAAAAATTATGTAGAAGTGTACCAAGTAGGTAAAGATTATTTAATTGATTCCGTAGTTCTTTCATCTGTAGCTACGCCAATAGCAGGTATTATAGGCATATTTATCTCTTTTTTGGTAATCAGGAAAAAATTTATTGGCCGAGGTGTAATGGAATTTATCTCCATGCTTACTTTTGCTGTCCCCGGGACTGTAGTTGGCATAGGATATATTTTAGCTTTTAATCAAAAAACTGTGCTGCTTCCTTTTATAATGACAGGAACAGCTTGGATTATCATCATTCTTCTGGTATTCAGAAATATGCCGGTAGGAATACGCTCTGGAATTGCTGCTCTGCAGCAAATTGATCCTTCCATTGAAGAAGCTTCAACCGATTTAGGTGCTGATAGCAATACTACTTTTCGTAGAATTACCTTGCCTATGATTGCTCCGGCTTTTTTCTCCGGTCTTGCCTATAATTTTGTAAAAGCTATGACTGCTATCAGTGCAGTCATATTTGTCGTATCGGGTAAATGGAATTTAATTACCATAGCTATACTGGGTTTCGTGGACAATAGCAGGTATGCACAAGCAGCAGCAATGAGTAATTTATTGATTATCATAGTATTAATCGCCTTGGGGATTATTCAGCTAATAGTCAATCGAATTGGTAAAGGCGTAAGAACCATTGATATTGTTGGCTAATTATAAAGAAAAAGGAAAGGATTTTTTATGAAACAGGATTACCTTGTTCTTAAAAATTTAGAAAAAATATTTGGTAGCGGAAAAGAAAGTGTTACAGCAGTAGATAAAGTGAATTTAAAAGTAAAAGAAGGTGAGTTAGTTACTCTTTTAGGACCTTCCGGGTGTGGTAAAACGACTGCTCTTCGAATGATATCTGGCTTTGAACTGCCTACTTCCGGGAAAATATTTATTGATGGAGAAGATGTAACTACCACCCCTCCCAATCAACGACCCACTACTATGGTGTTTCAAAATTATGCTCTATTTCCGCACATGACTGTATATCAAAATATTGCCTATGGATTAAAGATACACCGAATAGCAGAAAAAGATATTCGAAAAAGAACAGAAGCTATTATGGATTTAGTGGGTTTAAAAGGATTAAATAATCGATCTCCGGCACAACTTTCTGGAGGTCAGCAGCAACGGGTTAGCTTGGCTCGTTCTTTAATTATGGAGCCTAAAGTATTATTGCTTGATGAGCCTCTTTCCAATCTTGATGCCAAGATGCGGGTATCTACCAGGTTAGAGATTAGAAAAATACAACAGAGAGTTGGCATTACTTCTGTCTATGTTACTCATGACCAGGAAGAGGCTGTGACCCTTTCCGACCGGGTAGTTATTATGAAAGCAGGTCAGATTCAACAGATAGGTAGCCCTCAGGAAATCTATGCTCATCCGGTTAATTATTTTGTAGCTGATTTTATTGGTAAAGCGAACTTTTTGGAAGGGAAAGTGACTAATATTTTATCTCAGGAAAAAATTGAAGTCGTTATAAAAGGAGTAGAATATAAAGTGTCTATACCAAAGAATACCTTTTCCGAAGGAGATAGAATTTTTCTGGTTATTAGACCTGAATCCGCAGATCTGGAACCCAAGAAATCAGGTGCTATGAATGGAATAATCAGTCAGGTGATTTATCTTGGTTCCAGAATGGTGTACGAAATTGAAGCTGAGAAGAATTTCCTTACCGTAGAAATTACTAACCCTCAGGAGCATAAAATTTATTCTATAGGAGAGGAAGTATCCGTCATCTTAAAGGAAAAAAGTTTACATGTTATCCCTTATGAAGAGATTCAAAAATAAAAAAGACTTTTTTGTTTAAGATAATTTATCTGAAAATTTAAAATCGGCTAAAAAATAGGATTCGACAGCTTAATTTGCATTCTTATATTTATTATAAATAAGATGATTAACTTCTTGCATAGTTCGTTGGAAAGGTCCTTCTGCTTCCATTTTTAAACTGGTTACGGCAGCTGTCCAAGTTGTCGCTTCTTGAGGGGAAGCACTCAACCGTTTGGCTGTATAGGAAGCAATACAAGTATCTCCTCGTCCACTTCTTCCGATAATTTCTTCAGGAAAAAATTTTTCTTCATAAAATTTGCCATCGGCAAAGACTAACAAACCTTCCCGGTGCGTAATAATGACTTCTTTAGGTCCCAGATCGTGCATTTTCTGAGCAGCTGTATAGAGATCACCTTCACCGAATAAAAGTCCCGCTTCTACTGCATCAGTTTTTAAAATATCCAAACAGGCAAATATGTCATTTCTTTCCGTCCATTCTTTGGGAACCAATTTACCATGATCATTTACCCGGATAAAGCTCTGCACATCAGCGGAAAGAATAGTTTTCTTTTTCGACAGTTTCTCTATCACTGGTAAGCTAACCTCATTACGCATAGAGGCTCCTACAACGATTGCCTTGGCTTGAATTTTTTCTACTTCAACCGGGGTGAAAGGACCTGCTGAGCTGGTTACATAGATGACCCGTTCATCAACATTGGAAGTGGGATACTCCAGACGCAGACAAGTAGACTGAGGGGAAATATGTGCGAATACATCCACGCCCAAGTGTTTTAGTTTCTCTACTACATGAAAATCTTCTTCTGCCAGACGGGTAATTGCCGCTACTTTTAATCCCATTTTGGCAGCTACATTGGCACCGTAATTAAAAGCCCCACCATCAACAACTCTGATGCCGGTGGAAGATACGATCGTATCCTTGGTGTAATGTCCGATAAAAGCAATATCATAAAATTTAGTGTTAGTTTCCATTTTATTATCTCCAATCT
>JABUBN010000062.1_pt1 | contig 27321 bp, 49 predicted proteins | sample 7240341 | NCBI WGS metagenome assembly JABUBN01 (sample SAMN07256345, study PRJNA390944) | subsurface metagenome | isolation source: Methane hydrate marine sediment | place: Pacific Ocean: Eastern North Pacific, ODP site | reverse complement strand
GAGGCCAGGGAGAAAGGCGCGAGGGTGCTTGAAACAAAGGTCTACGTGGATACTACGCCACTTCTCTGGACGAACATCAGGATTGAAGTCACCGGTGAGGTGGCTAGACAAATACCTGGGTTAGCGTCTATAATGGAAAGAAAGCAGGATTATAAGAAAAGTGAGATCCAGCATCTTGAGCGGTTCTTAAAGGGGGGCTAGACAAAAATTCAATAGCCCAGTATAAATTAAGTAGAAAAGGGGCTGACTTGAACCTCTCCAGGTTGTCAGCCCCTTTTTCTTAAGGAGGGCTAAATGGGTGTTTATACGGATATCGTCCAGATAGTAGCCCCGAGCAGTGCCATCGCAGGCGAGACGGTACCGGTCACCATCAAGATTAAAAATATATGGACTGGCTCTGTTCACGTCTACGCAATTGGTGTCCTTGACTCTGAAGACCGCTTTATCGATTGGCTGGATTACTGGATTTCTGCCGGGGCAACTCATTCTTTCTCCGGCTCATTTACCATGCCAAATAGGGACGTAACCATTCACGCCTACAGTTACTATGAAGCTGAAGATGGCTACTTGTATTCTGATGATGAGGCAGCAAAAGATATTGCCCTGGCCGCCCCGCCAGAGGTCTTTGAGGGAACCATAAGCAGGAAGGAGTTGAAATATGATTCAGTTACAGGTCCAATCCTCGTTCGCTAACTTTCTAGCCGGTATAGGTGCCAGTGTACCCCTCGGAGCTAGCGGTATAGTCACTGTCTGGGGTCGTAACGATATGAGCACCAACCAAAAGATGGGCATTGCTTGGTCGATAGCGGACCCCGACGGTATAGTGGTTGAAGAATACTCCCGGTGGGAATCGTTTGCCACTGCCCCTGGGGATGAACAAGCCTTTATTGGCGGTCGGTTTGATATAAACAAACCGGGCACTTGGCGCATCAGGGTCGACATGATAATGAATCTCGCTGACCCAGTCATCGTTGACACCTACGATGGGGTCCTCTGTGTAGTCACTGAGGTTTTCGCCGGCACCATAACCGCGAAGGAGCTGAAGTATGATAGCGTTGTCAGTGACATCCCCGTCTACTAATTTGCTAGCTGTGGGTGCCAGTGTACCTATTGGTCAAAGCGGTATAGTTACTATCCGCGGGCGTAATGATATCTCAGTAGACCAGAAGATGGGAATCTCCTGGGTCATCAAGGACCCTGACGGTATAGTAGTCGAAGAATACTCCCGGTGGGAGATGTTCGCTACCGCCCCTGGGGATGAGCAAGCTTTTATCGGCGGTCGGTTTGACCTGGCTAAGGAAGGGGCATATACCATAAAAGCCGACTTGCTGATGAACCCAGACAGCCCGGTTATTGTTGATAGCTACGAAGGAGATTTATGCACCACCACGCCAGAAGTCCCCCCAGAATACGAGCTCATTCAGCACACCATCTCTCACTTCGCCTATATATACGACGGCGATGTGGAGGTAACTACAGCTACCTTTAAGATTGATCCCTTCACTCCCTCAGCTTGGGCAGCGCAAAAATTCGCTGACGCCTTAGAAAGCGAGGCCAGGGAGAAAGGCGCGAGGGTGCTTGAAACAAAGGTCTACGTGGATACTACGCCACTTCTCTGGACGAACATCAGGATTGAAGTCACCGGGACACCGCTTGGTGAAGAGATCGGGACGGTAGCAGGCAGAGGAATAGCCGTCGGCATTGCTCCCTGGCTAGCCATTGTACTGGTCTGCCTGGCCATAGTCGCCGTCATTGTGGTAGCAACCCTGGCGTTTAAGACAGTCATGGAGGCTTTCAAGAAAAAGCCGGGATTAGAGGACGTCAAGCCGGCCTGGGGAAAAGAAGCCCTAATTTTAGATATCCAAGATGCCGAGGAGCATTGGGAGCGCACGCCAACACCTGTAGAAACTTTGGAGGGTATGTCCGAGGAGGAGCTGCGGGACAAACTTGACCAAATAGCTGAGGAGGAAGTACCGCCAGAGGCAGTGCCGTGGGCGGTGCTAGCTCTAGTTGGTGGCTTGGGTATCCTCGGTGTTGGAGCTGCTGTTGCTTTGGCTGCCAGACCAAAGGAGTAGCCTTGATTGAGAGAAAAAGCGTTATTCCTGAGCCTTATCAAACCATAGCCCGCAGAGAGCTGCGAAAGCTTCCGACCTGGAAGCTCCAGGAAGCTTACGGGAAGTTAAGGGCTGGGGAGTCAACCGGCATAGAACTCGTGGAACAGAATAGAGCCTATGCCATTAGCGCCATAGAGGAGATTTTATGGGAGAGGGGTAAGCTCCCATCAAGTAGCAGTCATAGCTCAGGAAAAGTGATGGCCAATAAAGAAGATGCTGAGGCACTTAAAGCACTTCTGCCTGCGGTAGGAATTAGTGCCGCCGTAATCGTCGCCTACGCCGTCCTGGTGCGGGTTTTCGCATTAGAGCACCGGGTTGGCTATCAAGATGGCCGATACCTAGTTTCGGTTCGCCATCCCGGGCAAAGGCATGACCTGAGAGAATTTGTCCAGCCAGATAACCCCGATGTGATGGCTGTCTTCTCTCAATACGGTCCTGACCCATGGAGCCTCTACGATTTCGTATGTCGAAATATAGACTATAGGAGAGATGTCGGGGAATTTTGGCAGACCCCTTCTGAAACGCTGGCCAGTAAGAGGGGGGACTGCGAGGACACCTCTTTACTCTTATGCAGCCTGCTCCAAAACGCTCATGTGGCTCTAGGTAGTTTTCAAGGCTATGGGCACGCATGGTGTCAGCTTAATAGCCAAATTTTGGAAACCACCTTCACTTCAGCTAGGGCAGTCCCTAATCCTGCTCAGTATTGCCCATATTGCCTATTCAATGAGTCTGAAGTAATAGAGCTCTGGCCTGGTGCCCTGGGGGAGATATTTGAGCTGGAAAGAGACGAAGTTACCAAACTTAATCTGATGGCTCGGGTACTGGAGGCAGTAGCATGATAGAGCATGTGGCCATTATTCCAGATGGAAATAGAAGATGGGCAAAGGAACATGGACTTCCCCCGCTTGAAGGACACCGGCGTGGCGCTAAGGCTATGCATGAAGTAGTTGAGTCCCTAATCGAAAAAGCTATCCCTTATTTGACCGTCTGGGGCTTCTCAATAGATAACTGGAAGCGCAGCCAAGAGGAAGTTGCGAGCCTATTCCGCCTCTTGACCCGCTGGATAGATAGGGATACTCCATGGCTGAATAGGCGTAACGTCCGACTTCGCTACATCGGCCGAATTGGCTCATTACCCCACTCCCTTCAGCTAGCCATAAATCATGCGGTAGAACTAACCAAAAACAATACAGCAATGACGCTCAACCTAGCTTTCAACTATAGTGGCCGAGCTGAGATTGTGGACGCAGTACGCCAGCTTGTAGATAAAGTCACCCTTGCCAAGGCAATAAGGCTTATAGCAGATAAGGAGGATGCCCCTTCCCAGAAGATAGACGAAGCATCACTCAGCCGCTGCCTCTATACAGATGGTATGCCTGATGTTAACCTGGTGATTCGCACTGCCGGCGAGTTTCGCCTGTCAAACTTCCTGCTGTGGCAGACAGCTTATAGCGAATTTTATTTCACCCCGGTCCTCTGGCCCGACTTTGATACTACTGAGCTTGAAAGGGCACTTCTGTCCTATAACGAGAGACAGAGGCACTTTGGGGGAGATTAAGTGTTCTTAAGAGTCAGGCAAGCTATAAAAGCATTCCAAGAAAGGCGCTTTGTTATTATCTTCTCAGAAAATGAGAATGAGGCTGACCTAGCTTGCCCAGCCGATGGCATCACGGCAGCTGGCATTTTAACTATGGCTAGGCTTGCCTCAGGACTACTGTGTCTAGCTCTGCCCAAGGCAAGGCTTCAGGAACTAGAAATAGACGCCTTACCGTCCAGATATCGGGCAACCGATACTCCTTTCTACTCTACTTGCGATGCCCAAGAGGTTCAAAACTCAGGCGTTTCACCCAAGGACCGGGCGTTTACCATCAGGAAAGTAATCGACCCCACAACCAAGCCATCTGATTTAGCCCGCCCTGGGCATCTTCAACTATTAGGTGCCCATCCTGATGGGTTATTAAAAAGGGATGGTCATACTGAGGCTGTGGTTCAACTCTGCCAGCTTGCTGGCTTATACCCCGGGGGTGTGTTGTGCGAGCTGGTGAGTGATAGCGGGGATATGATGAATGCTCAGGAGCTGAAAGCCCTAGCCAAGAAATTCCAGATACCAATTATCACCGTAGGAGCTCTGGCAGAATTTTTGAGGTCTTTCCTGCCAAAAAGAAGGTAGGGGCTTGACAAATGAAATTAAACAGCATACCATTTAATTGAAGCCTAGTGAGCTAGCCGATTGAAAGTCGGCTCACTAGGCTTTTCGCTTTCATCGGCAGCTCAGAGGCTAATTAAAAGGGGTTGACAACCTGAAGAGGTTCAGGTCAGCCCCTTTTCCTTTTTCAGGTTGTCGCCCCACTGCCAAGGTCGATTGGCGGGCAAATAAATAAAAAGGAGGAGATACTATGCCACCACAAGAATTTGCATTTGCCGCACCAGGTGCCGAGGAAATGACCAAGACCCTGACCGGACTAGCTGGTGCTGGCGTGACCGGCGTGGTTGAGGGTGTTATCGTCAAGATGGGGCCACAGCTGGGTGCCCTCGAACTCCCTTTCACTTGGGCTGCTCTGCTCGGTATACCAGCCGTAGGGATTGCGGGTGCCCTCTTTGCTAAGGGCATGATTGGTGACCTAATGCAGGGGGTGGCTGCCGGCGGCACTGCTGTCGCCGCTTACACTCTGCCAGCGATGTTGATGCCAGATCTGTTCAGCCGAAGGGGCGGGTCCCAGGACCAGTTAGCTCCTGGCGCAAAAGTTAAGCAGCTGCTGGCAGGTCCACTCGGAGCGCCTCAGAGGGCACAGGCTATGGCAGCCGTTGGCGCCGGGTACGAGTAATCTAATACCGAATGAATAGGCGGAGTAAGGAGGTATAGATATGGAAAACCTATTTGAAGAACGCACGATTGAATACCCGTTTGTCTTTGCAACGGAGGGCGCACTGGCTGTGGGTAACACGTGGATGCCCACCCCCAAGGAGGCCAGAGTCGTTGATGACGCCGCCCTAGATGAGGACGAGGTCGCCGAGCTTTATGCCATGGAGATACTGAACCCCAATTCGGTGCCGATAGAGGGTGCTTGGGCGAAGCTCGATGACGCACTTGAGGTTGACGACGAGATATTTGCCTCCGGTGATTGGAACACCCTGATGCTCCCCCCATGGCAGCGAATACGGCAGAAGCAGGTTATAAGGTTCGGAAAGCCGGCATCGACAAATCTGCTCCAAAGCACCACCCTCAAGTATAAGAAAAACTGCCTGCCAATAGTCCTTGCCGGGACAGGTGGCATCAGCGCCGATTTTACCATCATCCTTCATAGTATAGTTTACAAACCGGCAGCTTTCGGCATACCCGGTGTCTTCGGCACCCTTGATGGGGTTCTCCACATAGTTGACTCAACCAGAAGCAGGGGGTTCAGCCTGACCAAGTCAGACCTTGCTGGCCAGCGAGTCAGCCCGGACCTGTGGGACAAGCTCCCCGGTGGGAGGACCCAGACGGTGCCCAAGATATGGCCCCTGCTAAGATTCGGCTGGAATGCCAAGGCGACCACGATAAACAAGGACTACGGGTTCCACTATGATGACGCTGAGGTCTCTGAGGAAAGGCGAAATCTTTGGTGGGAGCCCAGGGACAACAAGATTGTGATAATCGAAGCCCTCGGTGTGAGGCCGCATGCCGACTCCCACTTCACCGCCCTCAAGGTGGCTGGCGAGTATATGCCCTCCTCACGCTTCTACACGGTGCCGACGCATAACTCGTTGATGTTTGGTGAGGCCAACTCACTGCTTGGCTGGCAGGAGTTCTTCGCCATCCCCAGGCTGGCCGACGCACAGGTTATCATGGCTTCGAGCCTCGGCATCCCCGACGCCTATAAGGAGTCCGGCGGGGTTATCCACCAAACCTTAGCGGCAGTGGCAGCCGATAACATCATAGCGGCTATTGCTGGCAAGATCATCGATATGGCATAAGGAGGTAGAGCATGAAGTCATTTTCTATCGGAATTGGCAATGGTGTGGCAGCTAAGACAGAAATCGCACTGCCCACCGGGATTAGCGGTGTCTTCAGGTCTTTATGTGACCCCTGCTCCTATATAGCCGTTGCCGCTGCCGGTGCTGACGAGACTCAGCAGGCGCTCACAGTAGAGCCAAGCTATGCAGATACCGATATCGGGGCTAATGAGATCGCCCTATCGGCTGATGGGACTAAGATAAAGCTGGGTGATGACCTCACGACAACTGGCGCTGGTGGGGTTGTCCTCACTATCAGCGGCATACCCTATGTGGAGGGATATCCTGAACCATGATAGGTGATGTCGCCCACGTAGAAGGAGGCGCATAATGCAGACGTTTCGCATTGGTATAGGTGTCGGTAAAGTCGCCAAGGCTGAGTATACTTTGCCCACCGGGATTAGCGGTCTGTTTGGCGCTCTATGTGACCCTTGCGCCTATATAGCCGTGGCTACTCTTGGTGGTACCGAGACGCAGCAGGTGCTCACCGTAGAAACAAGCTATGAGGAGACTGACATAGATGCTAATGAGATCGCCCTCAGTCCTGCCGGGGACAAGATAAAAATAGGCGATGACCTCAGCACCAGTGGCGCTGGTGGGGTTGTCCTCACTATCAGCGGCAAGACCAGTATGGAGCTCAGTCCATACCCCACGCCATAATCAACAGGAAGGTGAATTATGCCCAGAAAAGATGGCACGGGACCGCCAGCCAGCTCAAGAGGTCCCCGCGATGGTCGTGGTGGAGGTAATCCCGGGCGACCGGGACCAGGAGTAGGTTCTAAGACTGGCGGGCAAAAAGGCCCGTGCAAATAAAATAGCCTAGCATTATAAAAGTAAGCTGAAGGGAGGTTTACCCTATGCCTATTCAAGACGAACTTGCAACCGTAATCCGCAAGGCGAGGTATCTGCCGGAATTGCTGCCCCTGTTTCACGCTCAGGACCTGGCCACTGGCGACAACCCGATAATTACCCTCGGCAGCCCCACAATTTCCCCTGACCAGCCCATACTGACGGATAAGCTATCGGCAACCCCTGATGCCAATGTTCTCCTGAAGCTAAAAGCTGATAAGCTGACCCATAAGGCTGAAACTATAAGCCTTGATGTTATGGGAGAACTCACCCCGCTCGAGTTCCTGGCCACAAAGAGCCTTTCCTTTGTCCTTAATGCCGATACCCCTGTTTCCGATTACAAGATGTACCTTGGCATCTGGGTGACTAGGCCATTGATAGCACAGCGGATATTATGGGGGCTACCCTTAACGTCTGAGCATGAGCAGCTTTCAAGAAAAAGGGGCGTCAGGGATAGCGTGGTGAAAGGCATTTTGCCATTCCCTACCTCCTACCAGATTGAGCGGGAGTGCATGGGATTCAAACGAACCTATGCCGAGATTGTGGCCAATGTTACCTCCGGGCAGGCAACACAAATCGTAGTTTTACCTCTTCCTGAGTCCTCTGATGAGTTTCTGGTTCTTGAATCCATCACAGCCGACAATGCAGGCTTAACACTGGCCAATAATGCGCAAATCTACATTACCCGTGATGACGACACGAACTACTTGAAACTGCCGGTTTTCCCAATGGACAGTGCCTATGATTTCCCAGCTTTCATTCCGGCGCTACATAAATTGGAAATCAGCTACTACGCAGACGCCACCCTGACCGATAGATACGTCCGCTTTACCATTGGCCGATACAAGCTAACGGATATCCTTTGCGCCCGCTTTGGCCTTGAAGCAACCCAAGAAGCCAAGGAAAGCACTTTGTGCGGCGTAGTCCCCTAAGAAGAAGGAGTCAATCTAATGGCCAGCAATGAAGAAAAAGGGAAAACGGCACAGGGACTAGTAATCGGCGGCATAGGAGGCACCCTACTGGGGGCGCTGGGGGCAACTATTGCCGCACTCATGACTAAAGCAGCTAAAGCTGCCGAGCTACCTCCCGATGAAAAGCTAGATTTCCTGATAGAATGCCTGACAACTTTACTTCCAGTGCTCGCACAAGTAGCTGAGAACAACGCCCGACTAATTGCACTACTCGAGCAGTGGCTCGCCGCCCAAGGCGTGGCACCACCCACTGAGGGAGTAGAGGTTACCGTATTAACACCCTGGGTAGCCAAAGAGCCGGAAGAGATATACCACTTTGCTATCAGGACAGCCGGTACCTTTTACGCCAACAAGATGGTTGATTGGACTAAGGGCAAGAGGCTCCTTGTCAAAGTGGAGTCCTCACTAAACGAGGAAGTCCAGATTCAGCTCATAGGCAATATCGTTGACGACATGGAGGTGGCCACTGATATAGATACACCCAAGGCGTGCCCAGCCAACGACAATATCAGCATTGGCCCGGCCTGGGATGACTGGTGCCCCTATATTGGTATCAAGATAACAACCGCGGTGGCACCGACAGCCGGTGTTCTTACCATATCAGAAGTGATTCAGGAGTAACTAAATGGGGAGACATTATGCCTTAGCACGGGAAGAGATACTCCATAAACTAGCTGGCAGTGAGGTCGACACCCAAGTAACAGGCAAAGACCTAACTGCCGCTGGTGGGGGAACTTCTGGCGAAAATGGAGCTGACATTCTCACCATTTCCACCACTACCAGGAAGAAAGTCCACATGCTCATGGTATCAATGAAAAATTGCCAGGCGGCAGCCACTATTACAGTGAGGATATATACCAAAGTCAATGGAACCTTTGAGAAATTGTATAACCAAGCTTTTACTCAAGGCACAGACCCCGATGCCATAATGGCAATCAACGGGACGCTGGCTATCCTCGCTGACCTCAGAGTTGAGATGCACTCAAGCGATGCCCTGGACAATAATGTTACCGTCCCCTATAGCTACATTCTGGAGGATATGGAGTAGGAGGCGATGTAGGTGAGCCTTCTAATACCCACTAGGACTATAACTGACGCCAGTGCGAATTACCCACAAGGCTATCACAAGGGTAATGTTGGTGGCTTGCCTGCCGTAGAGCCAAATCTGGTCGGACCCAACATCAAGTATGGGGTTACAGAGTTCGGTATTCCGGGAGAAATGGTGCAATGGATATACGACCTCAGCTTTCCTGAATTGGCTAAATTGGTTATTCCCACTCCATCCCTCGCTCTTGTCGTGGCCGAAGACCACTCTGGTGGAGCTAATCCAGTTGCCCCCGATGCACTTGCTATCCCTCTGCCAACCATAGGCGAGGTCGTGGCAGCTACCTCGGTCAATGCCGTTGGTGGTGCCGTAGCTCACGATGAGGATGGGGTAGACACCGATGAGACCACAGAGGCAAATGAGGCTACGGCCGATGATATGACCCTGCTGCAACCTGATGGGTCTGTTGCCGACTGGTATGCCTTAGGCTACGCCAATTTATTTGATGGAATTGTCCTTAATGTGAGCACAGTTGGCGCTGATATTACCCTTGACACCTTTGAGTACAGTAAGGGAGGTGGTAGTTGGGGAACGCTCACTCCAATTATGAACCAGCTTAATGACTACGAAACATCAGGGAAAGTCTGGTTTACCTTTGAGCGCCCTGGGGACTGGGCAACCGATACTTATGCGGGAATAGCCAATAAGTATTGGATCAAACTCAAAGCCTCTGCCATAGGCGGCGGTTACTCTCAACCTAAAGGGGCCCAAGCCTGGATATTAGTCTATCCATAAGGAGGAAATTATGATAGAGACAAAATTAGACCCTAAAGAGGAAAGAGAATATGCAGAGTTAAGGAAGCTGTCTCAGAAACTACATATTCCAACTCCCGAAGCCTTCTTGACACTTGAGGTCTTTGACAAGAATGGCAGGGTAATCCAGAGGCACAGGCAGAGGAGCCATAGCTGGGTGAGAAATGCCTATAACTTGATGTTCTCTCAGTTGGCAGGAAAGGATATAGATGATGCGGATTTTGGAGCTGGTAAGCTAAATTATAAAGAGACAGACGGAGGGATATTGCAGACTGATCACTGTGGAGGCTGCAGTAACCCTGTTGATAGCCTTATATCTGGCTATCGTGCTGAAGCAGCAGACGATGAGCGTGGTATCCTGGTTGGTTATGGCACAGCCGCCGAGAGCTTTGAGGACTATGTTCTTGAAAACCTTATTATTGAAGGAACTACTGATGATGGGCATCACCTTAGCTATATTGAATCTGAGGTACACTCTATAACCTGGACTGGTGGAACCTTAACTCTAAAGAATGACCTAGTTCGTTACTTCAACAATAATGAAGCTACGCAGAGTGTAGATGTGGAAGAGGTAGCACTTGTGTGGTATGCAATAGCTGGCGAAACACCGCTTTATGTCTTATTTACCCGTGATAAACTTGCCTCAACGGTTACCATTCCTGTTACCGGCCAGCTCAAGGTAACCTACACCATTCAGCTAACCTACCCGGAGTAGGAGGAAGCTATGATAGAGACAAAATTAGACCCTAAAGAGGAAAGAGAATATGCAGAGTTAAGGAAGCTGTCTCAGAAACTACATATCCTAACCCCTGAAGCTTTCTTGACACTTGAGGTCTTTGACAAGAATGGCAGGGTAATCCAGAGGCACAGGCAGAGGAGCCATAGCTGGGTGAGAAATGCCTATAACTTGATGTTCTCTCAGTTGGCAGGAAAGGATATAGATGATGCGGATTTTGGAGCTGGTAAGCTAAATTATAAAGAGACAGACGGAGGGATATTGCAGACTGATCACTGTGGAGGCTGCAGTAACCCTGTTGATAGCCTTATATCTGGCTATCGTGCTGAAGCAGCAGACGATGAGCGTGGTATCCTGGTTGGTTATGGCACAGCCGCCGAGAGCTTTGAGGACTATGTTCTTGAAAACCTTATTATTGAAGGAACTACTGATGATGGGCATCACCTTAGCTATATTGAATCTGAGGTACACTCTATAACCTGGACTGGTGGAACCTTAACTCTAAAGAATGACCTAGTTCGTTACTTCAACAATAATGAAGCTACGCAGAGTGTAGATGTGGAAGAGGTAGCACTTGTGTGGTATGCAATAGCTGGCGGGAGTTATTATATCTTATTTAGTCGTGATGTCCTGGCTTCAACGGTCACTGTTCCCACCACCGGCCAGCTCAAGGTAACCTACACCATTCAGCTAACCTACCCGGCGTAGTAATAGGAGAAGGCAATGCCAGGAGAACGCAAGATAACCTGCGATGAGTGCGGCTATTCAGAGGTAGTGCCAGAATCAAAACTAATTTACGAGGAGGGCAAGACCTGCCCTAAATGTTATAAGGGCAAAATGTGGTGGGTGCCACCAGCCGAGGAGGCACGTAGAAGAGAGGTCAAAAAGATGCTGGAAGAAGAAAAACGGATTCCACCAGCTGTAATCATTATACCGATAGGTTTAGGTTTGGCACTCGCCGCTGCCATAGGAATCTACGCCCTAGCCCATTTTGAGGATCCAGAAAGAAAATGAAAGAGCTGAATTCACCAGCTAAGTTTTTAATTTACGCAGTCTTTAGGGCACTGAGACACCCCAGGACGCCGATAACCTATTACTACTGCTCGGCTTGCAAAATCCGCTTTCCAGCTTCAGCAAGGGAATGCCCCAAGTGTGGAGATAAGGCGAGTAGCTCACCGGAGAATAGGCAGGAATCGCCGATTCCCTGGTACGGTTCAGTAGGGGTTATTATCCTTGGAATTATTTGCTGGGTTGTGGGTGGCATTTACCAAATAGCGGGGTTAGATGAAGCCGGTAGGGCGCTGGTCTATATTCCACTGGGCTCGCTCTTTGGTATGTCCCTGCGAAGGTGATTCCCCCACGAACCTCGGAAATAGCCGGCATGGCTTATCTGTCCCGCAGTCGTGATACACCCGCTGGTCGCTCCCCTGCTTAAACCTTTTTGTCATTATCAATATATCCCCCTTAAAGTACAACGTCTCAAAACACAGGCAAGACGGGCATTGGCAAACCAGCTCTCGTATCTTAGTTGCCACATTCAAACCAGATCCTCTGACAACGTACCGCGCCACACTTCCAGCAAGAGGCTATCGGTCACGAAGTCGCCAGGGAGAGGAACTACATCTCGGCGCAATATCTCAAGCCCTGCCCTGTAAAAGACCTCAAACACCGCTTCGGAGCATACATGCCAGGGGTCGCGATGCCACTTCAACGGTATTGGCAGCCCCAGCTTCTCACAGATTAGCCTGGGTAGAACAAACCTAATGATACATAGGTAATCATAGTAGCTCTGGGCGTCGCTGGCCAGCTTGATTGCCTCATCTAAGACCCGGGGAATTTTCTTCTTGTCGCGTTCACTTATTAGCCGCATGACCACCACCTTTTGGCCATATCGGTTTGACACAGCCTGAATTACTACCCCACGCCCATTCGACTCAAACAGCATGGGGAATCTGAGTATCCTGGGCTGTCTCCGACTAACAAGTATCCCCACCTGACCCATATACATAAAAACGTGCTCATAGGGACCAACTACCCACCGCTTTATCACCGAGGAAGGGTCATTACGGTCATTGACATTTACCAGGATATCGGCTGGCTCGAGCTTAAAATTATTCATGGCTTCACCCTCCCCTTTTCCATCTCCCTCTTTATAGCATCCAGAGGCATAGCATATCCAGGTTGCCCCGGCAGGATTAGACCAGGTGCCTTAGGAGTGCCTGGGACGGCTTCGATACGTGGCAAAATAAACAGCAGGAAGTCCAGGAGCTCCTCATGGTGAGGGCATAGCCCGTGGGGAGACCTTCCTGAAATGAGTCGGTGCTCGCAACTCGGCACCGGGCAGTGTCCGTACTTCTGGCTCAATTGCCCTCCACCTCAAAGGGATAAGGCGCTCTTATTATCACATTGCCATCCTTGTCAGTAATCTTTAGCATCCCCCCAGGGAGCACTTCCTTTTTTACCCCAGCCTCTTCCTCCACTTGCTTCTTAAAAGCTATCAATTGCTCCCAGACCGGCTTCAAAGCCCGCTGATTTCTATCATCTGATTGCATGATTAGTCCGGTCAGGACTCCCATCTCAAAGCTATTTAATTTGATGCTATAGTCCCGTCCATTCATGGCAACTCCTCATCAAACTCTGCCTCCATTTCCTGAAGGGTTTCTTTAGTCTTTTCGTCCACTCTTATTCTCCTTCAAAGACCAGGGCCAGCGCCCCCTGCCTCGGGTCAGTTGGCAGTGAGATGCCCTTCTTCCGATTGCAATCTCGACATAACGTCTGGAGATTAGACATCTCAGTTTCACCGCCCCTGGCTAGGGGAATGATATGGTCGCACTCCAGGTTAGACATATCCGGGAGCCAGGGTTTATCCTCTCTCATCTGGTGGAATCCGCACTGCAGGCAAGTGAAGTTGTCGCGGATGAAAGTGGCTCTAATATAGGCCGGCCTCGAGTACCAGTAATTATTAAAGTCAAGTAAGCAATCGCTATAGAGAGGATATCCGTCAACAGAGTATGGTTTCTCTTTACCTTCTATGGGGCAATACTTTTTAGCCTTGCCAGTGAGTGGCTTGTTGCACCAGTAGCAATGCCCCTCCTCCACAAAGAGGGGAGCTCGGGCTGACAAGGTTACTTTGTCTGCTTCAAGGTATCTTACTGACATCCCTCATAATCCTAAGCCATATCAAGAATACCCGCCTCCTGAGTGGAGAGAGTTTGTGCCTATTCTCCCAGAACCAGGATAACGTCGCTTGATAGTAGCTCATTCCTCTTACTTAATGAGGCTCTGAACTTCGGCAGCCACAGCATCTACGGCTGTCTGCCTCTTTTGCCTATCCTCCAACTCTTGCCTCTCCTCCTCGTGCTTCGCTAGGATACGCTTCAAATCCTCTTCTCCTCGTCGGCGGACATTATAAAGGAACTCATCGCGCTCATACTTCTTCACGGGGAGACAGGTGGCGAAGGATAGGACGCTACCCACAGCCTCATCAAAAGCAAGCCAGACTATCAGTTGGTCCTCCTTCCAGTGAAGTCCATCCTTTATCTGGCCCGATACCCTCTCAATCGTGGCTTTATACCCCATGATTTCTATCTCAATTCCCTTTTCCATAACTACCTCCTTTGAATTTTCTCTCTCTGCGTGTAATGTTATACGCATTACACTGGCATCTCCAGAACAAGCCGGGCATGAGTAAAGCAAGGATGCTTTTCCTCAATATCGCCTATCCTGATCCGTGACATATTAGGCGGATGACACCAACCTCCCTGTTTTCTCGTTCTCATTGGCGTACAGAATGGACAATCACAACATTTAATCTCAGGGACACTCGCCACGACCTTTTGATATTCCCTCAACTCCGGTGTTTGAAAAGGCATAGTCAATTTCTCTTAGCCTCCTCTGCATATAACGGCTCTTATACGCTAGCCATGACATCTATAAATAAACCGACAGTCGGTAGTGATTCCCGGAGGCTATCAGCAACCTTTAAGCATTTCTGGCAAGCATGGCCAAGTGGGCAATTTATCGTCATTCTCCAGGCTCCCCGCTTGCGTGGCCTCCGGCCACATAAAGCACGATAGGAAACCGAGCCATCAGTATGAGCTTCGACTAAATGAAGCCTTTGCCCACCGTATTCTTGGGCATATCTTAAATTCATCTTCTATCCCTCCTTCACGTAGGTTATACGCACTATGCTCGGTGATTCCAGGTTGCTAGGGCTGACCGTGCTGCCTCCAAATGGCTTTCATCGTCATTAAGGTCTCCATAATTTCTGCCATCTACCTGTGCCCCACACTTTTGGCACTCCATCCAATAGAGTGCTGAATGAGTATTGCATATCGCAATATCCCCTGAACCGCAGAAGGGGCAGTTTCTCACAGTCTCATCCTCTAGTTCAACGTGCTTAGTCACCTTATCAACACTGACTTTGATTTTCATAATTTCCTCCTTCATTTATTTCGTATAACAGCCCTTATACGCTATCCTTTGGCATGTCAGGTATCTTCATCCCCTGTTGAGTTTGCCAGTCTCGCATCAGTTGAGCTTGCTTTTTGGCCGACTCAACCATGATTAGATTGGCTCCGTGGCGCTCTGCCTGGAATGCCCACTCCAGGACGGCAAATGGTGCGCAGACATCTTGAGCACGAAGCAGGAATACAGGCTCATCTTCCGGTATCAGTCCGCGTGGGTCTTGAATAGGGGCATAGTCTGCTCTAGCGTGCTTCACTGTTTACCTCCTTTTCTTAAATATTCTTCCTGAACCTCAAAGCCCCACTCCCAACCACAATTCCAGCACCGCCAGCCCACATCTACTATATTTCGCTTGATATTATTTACCCTCCCCACTTCTATATTCCTGACAGCCGTTTCATGTTCACCGTGATATTTGCCCTCAGCTCCACATTTTGGACACTTCTTTCCAGGTTTAGCATTACTCACTTTCCACTTGCTCCTTTTCGCCTACCAGCTTATCCCATCGGTCAGGCTCAATATAGATAAAGGGCAGTCCACAGTTCTTCTCTGCATAGTGTTGTAGGTCCCAAGGATCTAACTCTCGCTCTTCACCGCCAGCTTCCCTATGGAGCCGTGCCAGTCCTTCATCGGTGTAGTCCAGTATTACGGCTCCCTTATCAGAGAGACCAGTTACCCTCACTATCCCCTCGGAAATCGCCCAGGGAACACCAAATGGAATCTCCTTGACCTCGGTAACTACCGCCGGAGCTGATGGCACAGGTATCTTGATTGTTACTGCTGGTAGAGGGTTATCGGGAATTTCTAAGTCTATCCGAAAGACATACTCTAAAGGACTTGCGGAAGGACTTTTCCTCACTCGGCACTCCCCCGTCTGGCTATTAACGATTAGAAATACTGTCTGCTTCATTTCTCACCTCCTTTTGGTCCCTTAACCTTCTTGAGATAATCGTAGGCCTTCTGAATCCTCTTAAACCTCTGGGGGTCTCCGCCCTTATCGGGATGGGCGAACTGTGCCTTGACCTTATATACCCTGTCAATCTCCTCCCAGGAGGTCTCAGGCTCGACACCGATAATGGCACAGGCCTCATCAAAGGATTCCCTTTCGCCTCCCTTGGTGATAACCAGGTCACCACCCATAAAAGCCGTTCCTTTAACTACCCCACCAACCCCCCTTGCCTCCCACCGGAACATATTGTCAATGACCTGGTAGCAAACCCTTAAATTCATTGCCTTGGTTGGCTGGTAATAGGAGCTAATCTCTGTCCAGTTTCTGTTTCTGTAATAGCGCACGCTGTAACCGGGTCCCTTCTCTACCGGTATCGGCTCCCAGTCCTGTATCTCCCATTTGGAAAAAAGCCGGCGTAAATCGGCCAGTGTCTGGCTAACTGTTTTACTTGTTTTGATAAAAGATGGTTCAGGCATGTTTAACTCCTCTCCCAAGGTTCTTTATATGGCAGCCCTAATGCTTCAAACAGAGACTGTTCGCTATCACCAGCGATTCTCTCCCCCTTCTCGTTAAAGAGCCCATCACCTGACGCTGCCAGGTGCCACCCTTTCCTCTTCGCTAGGCTAGCCAGGCGGATGTTATTCTCCTTAGACCCGGTGCGAATAAGCAGAAGCGTTGCCCAGGTCTCCTCTGAAGCGACGTAGATATCGACTTGGACGTCACCGACCATAACACGCATAATCTTGCTGCCGCTCATCTTCATCGTCCCCAGTCCCATTATTTCGTGGTGCAGATTCCAGAGGTCATGGGGAACCACGACAAGATCCACGTCGTTAACCCAGGGCTTCCGCCTCCGCACCGAGCCGGCCACCTCTATTCTCTTACAGTAAGGGCTGAGGAGCTTCACAACCTCATCGGCTATTTTCTGTGCCCTTTCTAGTGCTATCATTCCTCTTTACCACCTTTGAAAAAGCTAAAGTCTTTCGCTCCCTGGATACAAGCAAGGCGGTCATTGCAGTACCGGATATTCTGCTCACCGCAGACCTGGCCGTTAATGATCAGGGGCTTAGTGAGAACCGATATCTTGTCGTCCGGCCTCTCTTCCCCACAGATATGGCACTTCCAGGTGTCAATCAAGCTCATGTGGTCACCTCCTGATAACAATAATCTGCCCATCCCGGGCCAGGGCATGCAGTATAGCTTGGGGCGACCTTAGCTCCTCACCGTGAATATCGTAGTGCTCACGCCTAAGATACATCTCGAGCAAGTAGGCAATAGCGAGCTGGCTCACCTTCATCGCTACCGGGTCAGCTAGGACGTGCTTCAGCTCGTCCCGCGTGACATCGGTAAGAACCTGCACCAAGCCGCCAGGAATGGACATCTACTTTCCTCCTTCCAACCTCTTTATCTCATCCAGCCAGATCCTCTATGTCAATCACGGTAAGTGGGGCTCGCTTAGGGTCCACAAGGATATCCACCCCAGAAATCTCTAGGTGCTCTGCATCATCATCAACTACCAGGCCGGAGGCAACTATGCCATCTAGCCCGGGCTTAAACCTGGCAATCAAATTATCCTTATCCCTCCGGCGTCGCTGGGGGAAAACAAAGGTTAGATTAAGTCTAGCCCGGATAAAGACGAGCTTACCGCTGGCTATCGCTCTATTCCTAGCATCCACACACGAATAGTAGACGGCCCCTTTATATAGTTCCCCAGCTTGGTAACGCTGTGCCCAGTGTCCCCGCCAGTTGAGAGAGTATTCCACTGGGGGGAGCTGAGTAACTTCAATCTTTATCTTCTTTCCCGTAAGCATTTCAAACACAGAGTTGCCTCTCTTATCTCAATATTTGGGTCATCCCTTTTAGCACTGGGGTGATAGGTTACTTTGCCACACCCCTTGCACTTCCAGGCCACATTGGTTAAATTCTCAGTCATGGTGACCTATTCCTTTCCACACCAAGCCAGTCGAGCAAGATGGCCCGGACATAGCTGAGGTGCAATTTATTCTGTGCAGCCGCCTCTTTGAAGGCATCGCGCACCTGCTCAGCTGTCGCGCCCGCGGCGGATATTTCTTTTTCAATGTCCCGCAAATAGGCAAGTTCACGGCTATTAGGCCTTCTACCAAATGCCTTTGGGAAATTATCAAAAAGAGCTGAAGAGACAGGCGAGGGTGGGGATCTACTACCTAGTGCACTAGGTAATCTTCCTCTTCCTCTTCCTCCTTCTTTTTCTTTTTCATTTTCAGAGGGGGTTGTTAAGGGGGTTTCTTGTAGTTTACTAGGTAGTGAATTAGGTAGTTCACTAGGTAATTTACTAGGTAGTAATTCGCTTGGTTGGCCCGGGGGCCAGTTCTCGGTTATTATCTCCTTGGGGGTTGGGTGGTAGCGGAGATGGTCAGTCCAGCCCTCCTGTGGTGGGTATCTGGAGGGGTAGGCCCATTGCAGCCTCTGTTCTTCCCACCAGTCCAGCATCTGTGTGGCCATTGTTTTTGAGGTGGCATATACCTTTATAAATCCCTGTTTTTCAAGTTCCTTTAGTAGCTCAGGGATGTCTGCTTTTGTTATATGGTCAATGTTGGGGCAGGCGGCATACTTAATCTCGTCGGGGTCGCCGGAAATTCGGCCCTGGTCATCGCAATTTACCCACATTAAGGGGAAAAGCAGGGCAGCCTTCAGTGACAGGCGCCCTAGCCTGGGGTCTGTTGACAGGCTCTGGGGGACTATTCTGCCCCGGGCAATAGCTCGTCTCATATTAGTATCCTTTATTATCAGCTAGCACTATCTCCATAGCTCCATTTGCTTATCGCTAATCCTTCTCTGGATCTCCTCGACAAATTCCTCCGCTTGCTCTCGAGTAAGCCGGCCAATCACATCTTCAAGGCTGCCTCCGGGGTCCACTTTATATTCGCTTACTAAGAAGGTTTTTGCTGTCCCCTCAGTCCACTTGAGCTCTTTTAGAGATTCGTTAAGCCAGGTCATGTTGATAGGAATGCCTTCTCTCTCGATATCTTCACTGGGCTCTTCCTCGCCAATTTTTCCACCACCTTTAGAGGGCTCTAATTCGGCCTCAGCCAAGACCTCCTCGGGGTATAGGTCGGTGGGGATCTCCTCCTCGTCAAGTTCTGGTAACAGGACTTGCTCCGGGCGCCTTCTCCCCAGGCGCTGTATCTCGGCCAGCTTAACATCGCTGCGAATCTGGAGAATATGGACTGTCTTTTTCTTAATGCCTGGCGGCTCCACTATCTGCGGCTCCAATGATAGAGTCAGTGGAATGAAAGATATCCGCCCGCATAGCCGCTTGATGAGGTCTATACAGGAGTTGATGTTCACGATGGAGTAGAAGGAGCTGGTATCGAGTTGCCAGACGCCGAAGCCGGGGACGTCGGGCATCAAGAAGAGAAGATTCATGACCCGCCGGCACTGCGGCTTTTCACCACAGTATTCAGGGCAGCTCTCGGGGTCGCAGGGCAAGCCGTCCTTCCACTCCCACTCAGCAGTGGTGTGGTTGGCCATAGTACCGGAAGCGACATCTAGCTTACGGCGGCTTATAACCCCGTCACCCTTGCAGACCAGACCCTGGGTAAAGGAGTAGCAACGAAGCCACTGGAAGGCAAACTCTCTGGGGTCCTCGACGGGGAACAATATCTGTAGTGCTTTGGGCTTCTCCCCCACATAGCCCTTAATTTCATCGGGAACCACGAAGTAGTCAGTAGCTACAGGGTAGGGATTTTGTGTTCTGGGGCTGATTTGCTTGATACCCAAGCGTATCTTACCTAACCTGGGCATCCTTCTTATCTCCGATACTCCTTTAATCGGACTCATTGATCACCTCCTAAGTTTGATTGCAGGCAATCGCCCACATGAGTTCTTTCTGGGAACTTGCGGTCTCCCAGCCCGGCTCCTCCAATAACGATCTCCCAGTAGTGTTCGCCGCGGAAAATAGTCAAGCGGCACTCGCTGCACTTATGTTCTTTGCGAGCCACCCGGAGAGTGGCTATTTTGCCGTTTCGCCTGATTTCTTTATCCATCTCCCCTATTCTCAAAAGTGAAGTTATGCTGACTCGTCTGAGATCACGCCTTTTATCTCACCCCGGGGATTTCGGACTATCATAAGGGTGCAGATGTTCTCTTTCTCTAACCCCTCAAAGTAATTACTCGCTGAGGGCGTAACTAGGTATACATTCCCGAGCTGACCACTGCTCCACGCCGCGACACCGCTACCTTCTACAATTCTGTCAATTTTCATTGCTATATTGTTATCTTGCTATATTGATAAATTGATAGCCTTCTACAAATCTGTAATTGTTGGCGATTGTCAACTATTAACAGGGTGTTAAAATTCGCCCCCAGCTCACGCCTAGCCTCCACCCAAAAATTAACACCTTGTTAACTATTGGCGAATGTCAACAGTTTTCGCCTCCTTTTCCACCTTTGTCTTCTTCTTTCTGTATCCCCGAGCAAAGGAGTGAGCCGTCCTTAGTGCCCAAAGAGCATCACGGGTAGTCAAACCCTCTATAGCGTGTAGCAATCTACCCAAGACCACTACCTTTAGCGGCACCATACCTTTGCCTAGCTTTAATTTGGCTCTCGTCTCCGGCGTTAATTCATTTTCATGAATTACCATCTTTAGTTACCCCTGTATTCCCGTAAACCACCACCTTCTCAATAGGTAGGCTATACTATACCTACCTCCTTTCTAATTCATTCATCCCTGCCCACCAGCGCTATACTGATGGACAGGCATCAACGAATTACTCCTCCACCTCCTCCAACTCAATGCTGCTCTGGTCGAAATCAGCAGCGCTGACCTGAGTCTGGAACGCTTGCCTTGCGCCATCCTCATCCTCGGCCTCGACAGTCAGGGTTAGAGTTGCTTTGTACGCCATTTTTACCTCCTTTCAGTAAGCAAGACATGGACTCTTGACTTACTGTTATTTTTGGTAGCGGGGGCAGGATTCGAACCTGCGTAAACGGCTTATGAGGCCATTGAGTATCCACTACTCTACCCCCGACACCGCTATTTGCCTCCTCAAACAATCGTGCCAGCTCCTCAAGCCCCTGCTCTATAGAGCCTGATTACTAGTTTGCCTTCTTCTCACTTAGTAAGGTCTCAACCTCTTTTATAGCCTGGTCCGTATCAAAGAAACTCTCCTGAGCTGCGGCGTGAGCTGCCCGTAGCGGCGTGAACTGGTGATGCTTGGCAATCACATCGCTTAGGTTGAGAGAGGTATACTTTTGGGTAGTACCAATATGTGCGTGCCCCATTATATCCTGGAGAGAGCGGAGGTCGCCGCCATTTACCAGGTAACCCTTGCCAAAGGCGTGCCTCATGCGGTGAGGGCCGAGTTTTGGCCCCTGGATGCCAGCCTGTCTCATGTAAGCACGGATTACCCAGTAGATGCCGTATCTGGTTAGGGGCTGCCCCCTTTGGTTGGTAAACACATACTCACCAGCTCCGCTAGCAGCAATCAGGGTTAGGAGCAACCGTCTGGTCTCATCACTGATGGGGATCTCCCTCTCTCCCGTTTTGCCACTTACCTTGATGGTATCCTCGTTGATGTCCTGCCTGCGGAGGGTAGCTATCTCGCTGGCCCGGGCACCGCTGTCTATGAAAATGGATAGCAGGGCTCTATCTCTCAAGTTGTTAGGTAGGTCAAGTAGCTGCATCATTTGGCGTGGCTCTAGGGTAGGCATAAGCTTCCTGGGACAGCGTGGCGGGTCTATGAGTTCTATCGGATTGGGCAGGCGACGGCGTCTGCAAATGAAGCGGTAGAGGGCTTTAAGGCAACGATAGTAGGCGTGCTTTGTTTCTGGCTCCCCTGTGACCTGTGTTAGGAAGTCCTCTATCGGTTCTGGGTCCATGGGGAGCTCGGGGCAAAAGCGGGCGAATCTCTCGAGAAAACCCTCATACCACCCGATGGTTTTGGGCCTGAGATTCTTGGCGCGGCGATTGTGGATAAAATCCTGAATAGCTGCCTGGGTCTTCACGATACCACCTCCGCTACACATTTTGGCGGCGTTGATGGGGCCGTGAGTGAGAAGAGGATCTCTTTAGCGTTGTTGGGGGAGACGATAGTTCCCCGCAGCGCTAGTGGGTTTACTACAGGAAGGGTCTCGTCAGCGTCGTCGATAATTATATTGTAGCCCCAGCCACATAAGAAAGACAGCAAAAAACCAGCCGGCCACGCCTGACCCGGCTGGTACGTTAGTAGGGGGTAGAGGTGATTATTTTGTCCTAGTGCATTGGTACTACCTTTTCTGGTGAGCCGTGCAGGGCTCGAACCTGCGACACGCGGATTAAAAGTCCGCTGCTCTACCAACTGAGCTAACGGCCCATGTTGTTCTTTGGGCCACTCAGTTTGTTTTTCAGAACACTCAACTTGATTAAAAGTCATGTTGAGTTGGCTGCACCTGACCAAATTTTTTGTTCCCATTTCAGGGTGTCTTAGGTTCATCTTCCACTCCTTTGCAATATAGAGTGACAAAACCGTTGAGGACCTTATTTCTCCACTTACCCTGTTGCCGGTTCCATAGTTTACCTTCAGGAGTCGGCAACCACTTCATGAATTGGGTAAAAAATTTGAATTGAGGGGGGAAGTCCTCGCGGTGGTGTTTCCAAGCATGCTTTAGAACAGTTCGCTCCCACTTCGGGAAATATTCGGAAATTGGCCGCGTCTCATCGAACTCAGGGAGCTCAATCTCCATCCCGCACTTAGTACAAATGTGGTTCCTTAGTTTCATCGCTATCACCTTGTTAAAATTCTTGTGCCCTCAGGGTGTCGCTTCATGTCTAATCCTCACTTTACTGCTTTGATTGGGCATTCTATAGGAGGAGCCTACCGCTCTGCCCAAAGTAATCACGAAGGAATTCATACACTCTCAGCTTTTCAGCCTCAGATGCTGATTGGACGATGGCGTATACATTCAGCCATCCGGTCTCATCATCCCAATAGTTCTTCTTCACGACCTGATGCCTGCCACAAAGGGGCTGCCATTTATCGGGGTCGTTCGGGTCGGCGGTGGCATTTATAGAATGAGGCTGCTTATGGTCTGGCGTCAATCGCACTGTTCCGCCGCCGATTGGATCTTGGTCTCCCCCTGCTAGTCCACAAATCTCAACTCCCTCGCTCCATGCGCAACGGTGGTCTGCCTTTTCAAGTACGGCATGCCATGTGGCTGCTGTTGGCCTAACCCTCTCTCCTGCCCTCTTCCTCCGCTGAGTAGAAGGCATCAGATACTCGCTAACTCTTAGGCCGCCACGATTCCTCCAAGAGAGAATCGTATATCCGTAATCGGTTCTTAATTCCGATAGGCGCTGATGCCAATTTTCAGGCATTCTCCCAGTCTTGGGGTCTGTGGCGACTTCCATGATTTGTTCTCGTGTGGCCACCTTCCCGATATTGTCCAGGAAGAATGCCTCTATCCTCGCCCGTACAGACGACTGAGTGTATTTCCCCGCAATGACCGCACGTTTTCTATACTGCAACTGTAGCTGCCTCCTTGGACGCGATGTCCACTCCGAGCCGATTTCTGGTGACCTCCAGCCAATGCTCGGATTCATCACTCAGTATTGCATGACGACCTAGTTTCCGGCAGACGGCTCCCGTAGTACCAGCTCCACACATTGGATCTAGCACCAAATCCCCTTCTTGAGTCGTCATCAGAATCAGGGGTTCTATGACCTTCTCAGGTTTCTGTGCTGGGTGCCCCGTCTGCTCCTCCTTGCCCACGAATCCTATGTTCATGGGAACTTCCAGCACCGAGGTCGGCGTTGGCATATAACGCAGTTTGCCTTGCCTCTGCTTTTCGAGTTGGGCTTCGTTTAGGAAGTGCTGAGGGTATAGCTCGGCTCCTTCGTGAGAAAGATGCAGACAGGTGAGTTGCGCTGACCGCCATCCCCTTATCACTGATGGACAATTCTTGAAATACCATGTAAGCCACGCTACAAGGGAAACCCCCTCAGGCAGGTCGTCTAGTACATGATAGACAATCTCAGGGAAGCCCCATACAAAGATATGGTCAGAGATTTTGGCCGACTCCGCCACCACCCGTCTCAGCCAAGAGTGGTAATCGTCACGTGTGCCACCGACACCCTTGTTGAACCAAGGGTCGAGGATAGTGGTCACCACTCTGCGGTCTACCCCCTTCAATGTCTCAAGCACATCTCTAGGCGATAGGATATCAATTCGGCTCATTCTTCATTTCTCCTTTCTAGTGCCCTCAGGGTGTCGCAGCATATTTAATTCCTGCCTTCTATTTCAGTGAGGAAGTCAGCGAAATGGAGCATCATCTTGATCTGCGGCTCACTGAACTGCTTCGCCTTATCCATCAGCTGGGCCAGTGGCTCACTAAGCTCTTCATCGGGCCGCTCGGTTCGATGACCGGCAAGGACCAGGAGGCGGTCCTCCAAGGCTAGCCTTTGCTGACCATCGCTACTAAAGCCCTGAGCTAGCTTCCTGATGGTTTCTGCAGAAGCGGAACCACCCTTCATAATCTCGGCAATAGTAACGTGACTTAAACCCGTCTTAGCGGCTGCCTGCCTCAGGGACAGGCGGTCCCTTTTACACCTATCTTCTAGCCACTGACCTAGCGTTTCCACTGTTCTCCTTGCCTGGAGGCTTGAGGCGTGCTAGAATAAAAACAGGTGGTTTGAGGTTTGCAGAGCCTCATCACCTCCTTTGTTCAAGCCGCTGATTAAGCCTCGGTGGCTTGATCTTTTTTAAGCCTCTCTATCTCCTTGCGCGACATTCTCTAAAATCGCTTGGGCTATCCTAACCCAGTTTTCATCAAAGTAACGCACAGAGGGGCTGCTAGTCTCGTCAACATAGGTGGGCTGAGGCAAGATGCCTCGCTCGATGCGGATATCAAACTGAAAGCGACTGAGCCCCAACCGCTTGCGGACCTGAGGAGCGGTTAGGTATTTGAAGCCGAGTTCTAACTTTGGATTTGGCATAACACCTTAAGACTAGCACAAGGCTTAAGGGCTTGTCAAGTCCTTTTTGGCACAATCCCCAAAGGAATCAAAGCTGATTTTCTGCGGTGATTAACTTGCCAAGTCTTATTTTCACCCCCTTTCTACCCCAGCAAAGCTGGGGGCTGAAAAGAGGCAAAAAAGAGGGCTCCGAAGCTAGCCACTTTCCCGGAGCCGTCGCTTTAATATACCCGACGCTCTGTAGTCCAAATCTAGGCGTTTTTCCCGGGGGGGCAATGGTTTTATACCTTGCCCCCCCTCCTTTGAAGCTCGAAAAAACGTCTAATTTTGATTCTGGTGCGTCTCTCGCTGTAAAGCAGTACTAATTTCCTATCTTAAAGGTACTTTTGGGGGATTGCAGTGGGAACATACCTGGGGTAAGGTATATATAGCCGTAGTCATATTCGTATAATGCCGTAGCTACAATTCAAATAGGAGAAAGGAGGTCGGCTTTTGAAACACTTTCGCTACGGTGAGAAGGGGTTCACCCTGATAGAGCTCCTAATCGCGATTGCTATCCTTGGTATTTTGGCGGCAGTAATCGTGTTTGTTGTCCTAGATTAGACTTGTAGCGCAAGTGTTTCACAAAAATAAGCAGGAAAGGAGGTGAACTATGAAGAGGTTCCTAAAATCGTTCCGGTATGGCGAGAAGGGGTTTACCCTCATTGAGCTCTTGGTCGTGATCGCTATCCTCGGTGTCATTTCTGCGATAGTTATCCCTAATGTCGGTAGGTTCATTGGTAAAGGCACTGTTGAGGCAGCCAATACCGAGGCTCACAATGTCCAGACAGCTGTGCTTGCCTATATGGCAGACAATAACCTGTCAACAATTGCTGGTGGCGGCAGTGTTGGCCCGGTTATAGATATCCCACCTACTATACCCCTACCTGAAGGTGATACTTCCGTAAAGAGCTTTCTAACCGGCAACCTGCAGGCAGTCTATACCATCAACGTATATGGTGAGATAGAAAGTGCCATAGCCGAGACAGACGGCAAATGGGCAGACCTTGACTATGGGGGCGTGGGCTTTGAGGGCCAAGGCTGGCATGAACCTGAACCTGAAGAACCGGTGCCGTAATAACATTGGTGCTTTATGAGATTGCCTTGTTGTGGCCAGAGCATCAGCTTAAGTGCCGCCATAAATAGTCTAGTGTTCATTGGCCTCAATCTAGCCGATGCCTGGGTGACAAAACAACTGCTGGCTCACGGCGGTAGTGAAGCAAATGTCCTAGTCAGCCTTTACGGCAGTAACATGTTGATTAAGGGGTTCCTGGCCCTAGCCGTAGTGGTTGTGCTGGTCAGGCTGGGTAAGGCAAAGCTGTTATGGGTGCTCAATGTATGCATGGTGGCAGTGGTGTTGTGGACCGGTGGTTGGCTACTATCCTACTTATAGGTATCCTTGAGGCGGGATGCCAGGGGAAACAAGGGCTCCAGGGACCCACCAGACCCTGGACAGGGTGAATCACCCCTCCCGTGTGCTGCCCTTGGCGTAATCGGGCAAGTGGCATCCCGCCTCTATATTTCTAAAGGTGAGCTGAATGAAAAGCGAAAGGGGATTTTCTCTAATTGAAATACTGATAGCCGTGGCTATTCTTGGTTTAGTAGCGGTTACCTTTCTCAGTGGTCTGGCTACAGTAATTAAGGGTACTGTTATCTCTAACGAACAGGCTATTGCGGAAAGCTTGGTACGCGTTGAAGCAGAATACGTTAAGGGCTGTGATTATAAACCCTATCCCTCAGTATATCCAGTGAACCCAGAGCTTAAGCTTACCATCCCTAGCGGGTGGAACATACCGCAACCAACTGTTGGGCTTGTACATGCCACTGATGATGGCATCCAAAAGGTAACAATTACAGCTGAACACGATGGAGAAGCAATACTCTCTATCGAGATATATAAGGTGGACAGATGAACCCAAATGAAAAAGGCTCCATGCTACTTGAAGCGATAATAGGTACTGCTCTCATAGCTCTGCTCTCTGTTGGCACTGGTATGACCATAAGCCAGATGATTAACAATTGTCAGAGCAGTGTTGACTGGACGACTGCAATTAGACAGGCTCAGAGTGTAGGCTACTGGGTTAGTCAGGACGCTCTGAGGGCGCAGACTATTGAAATCGGTGATGACCCGGAGACTGGTGATGATGTTGAATTCATTATCGTGCATTGGAAGGATTGGGAGACCGGAGATACACGTGAGATACGCTATCTATGGCTTGATTCGGTTGACTCACTGAAAAAACTGATGAGAAACCAGGTAATTAAAGATAAGAATGGTGTGGAAATAGGCAATAAAACGACCTTAGTAGCTGATAATATCAATACGGCGAGTTTCTCTGAGCAAACCGGTAGGTGGAGATTGAGCGTAGAAGCCTGCTCAGGGGATAAGAGTGTGACCAGAGAGTATGAAATTTAC
>JABUBN010000061.1_pt1 | contig 27421 bp, 23 predicted proteins | sample 7240341 | NCBI WGS metagenome assembly JABUBN01 (sample SAMN07256345, study PRJNA390944) | subsurface metagenome | isolation source: Methane hydrate marine sediment | place: Pacific Ocean: Eastern North Pacific, ODP site | reverse complement strand
AGAAGTGATATAATTAACTTTTACACCTCCAACTATCCTACAAATGAAATAGTGATATCAAGTATAGGAAGCCTTTCATACAATCGCATTGCTAAATACTTTACAAAATATTTTTCCGATATTCCATCTATGCAAAAGAAATCACCGCGTAATAAATACGATTATAATTTGTACAATTCTCAGAGCAAACAAGAAAGTAAAAACACCTATCAGGCCCATTGTATAATTGGTAACCAGGCATACAGCAACAAGGATGATAAGAGGTTTGTTATGCATCTTCTTAATAATCTGCTTGGAGGCCCCGGGATGAATTCCCGCCTTAACATGATATTACGCGAAAAAAAAGGTCTTGCTTACAATGTGGAATCAAATTATTCAACATATACCGATGTGGGTATATTTCATATTTATTTCGGTACGGATAAAAAAGACTTAAATCAATGCCTCAACCTAATTCATTCTGATCTTAAAAAATTGAGAGGATCAAAATTAGGCACAATTCAGCTTTCAAGAGCTCAGCGTCAATTAATAGGTCAGATTGCCATTGCAGCAGAAAATAATGAGAACCTTATGTTATCAAACGGCCGGAGCATTCTTCTTTTCGACCGTATTGATTCATTAAAAGAAATCACCAAAAAGATTGAAACCATATCATCAAAAGATATTCAAGAAATATCCAACGATATACTGATACCTCATCAGCTTTCTTCACTGATGTATTGTTAAATCATGTACTATGATGAATGATTATGAAAAAGCTATAGAAAATTATGTATTATCTCATTCAACCCCTGAAGATAATATTCTGGCTGAACTTAACCGGGTTACTTTCCTGAAAGCTATTTATCCCCGCATGTTATCAGGACCAATGCTGGGTAAGTTACTGGAGTTTTTATCATTTATGCTAAAGCCAAAATACATACTTGAAATAGGGACATTTACCGGTTATTCTGCCATCTGTCTGGCCAAAGGATTATCTGTAGGAGGAAAACTGATTACTATTGAAAAGAATGATGAAATAATTAAATTTTCTAGCAATTATTTTCAAAAATCCGGATTATCTGATAAGATAGAGCTTTTGGTTGGGGATGCACTTGAAATTGTTCCAAGTCTGGATTATCAGTTCGATTTGGTATTTATTGATGCCGAAAAGAAAGAATACGTTGATTATTATTCGCTTGTTATTGATAAAATAAGACCTGGTGGATTTATAATTGCAGATAATGTATTGTGGGACGGTAAAGTACTTGACAAAGTAAAATATACTGATAAAGAGACGAAAGGTATAAGAGCATTCAATGAATTAATATCAAAGGATCCGCGTGTCGAAAATATAATAATTCCAATCCGCGATGGAATCAGTATAATCAGAAAAATTTAATATTTACCTAAACAAAGCTTATAATGTTCGTGTTTATTAAAAACAAATAGTATAATTTTTAATTGGTTCAATAAGTTTTTACTCATAACAAGAATTTCCCATGGCGAACTATTCTATAAGAGATCTTGAACGACTCACAGGTATTAAGGCGCATACCATTCGCATTTGGGAAAAGCGATACGGACTAATAGATCCCGAACGCACATCAACAAACATACGTGCCTATTGCGATTCAGATCTTAAAAAGTTACTGAATGTTTCCATTTTAAATAAAAACGGATATAAGATCTCAAAAATAGCCCGGTTTTCTCCTGTTGAGATTGCAGATAATATCAATAGACTGGCTGAACAATCCGCTGATTCGGAAAGTCTGATTGACAATCTGGCTATTGCCATGATTGATCTGAATGAGAGTAAATTTGAAAGGATTCTTTCAAGAGCAATTATACAATTAGGGTTTGAAGATACTGTAATTAAAATATTAAATCCATTCCTGGTCAGAGTTGGTATTATGTGGCAAACCGGATCAATTAATCCTTCCCAGGAACATTTTGTTTCAAACCTGCTTCGACAAAAAATGTTAGTAGCTATTGACAGTCAGATAGGTGATAATCTCCCCCATGCTAAAACTTTTTTTCTATTTCTTCCTGAAGGAGAAATGCATGAGTTAAACCTCTTATTTGCAAGTTATTTAATTCGTAAAAGAGGTCATAAAGTTATTTACCTTGGACAAAATGTTCCAGTTGGAGATTTAGTTGAAGTTGAAAGAATATGTCATTCCGATTATCTGCTTACCTCTTTCATTACTTCAATGACAGACTGCGATATACAGAACTACCTGCAAAATCTTGCAGAAAAGTTTTCAGAAAAAACGATTTACATTACCGGTGAGCAGGCTTTATCTCTAAAAGATGATTTTCCAGATAATGCAAAGCATATTGACTCTCCGGAAGCACTTATCTCAGAAATAAATTCTATATCCTGATCCGGACCTCTTCCTGTTGTAATTACATCTTCCATTGTTCTTCATAACCTTACCAAATGCTATACCGTTATTTGCAATATATATTGAAAGTCAATTCTTCTTTTCAAGATAGTTTTCAACAGCTGTACTGTCGATAGACTTTCAATTTTTATCCAAAAACTCTTCCATTATCAAAGAAGAGTACGTGGCTCCGAAAATCGATCTGATTTAAACCATTCCTTGTTCTTTCTGATGAAGAATAAAAAGCAATATGAACGTATGCTTAATGCCAATGAAACATAAAATTAAATATACTTAAATGTTTAATCATTTTAATCAATTATTAAACATACCAATTTGATATAAATACTATTTATAATTTATTTAGAATTATTCTTAATAAATCTGCGGCATTAGCTATTACTAAAGGTTTATATAGTTTTTCCTTATTTAAAATAAGCTTTAAAAAGCATGGATCAGGAGAAGTGTGAGTTTGTTTGATGTTTAACTTTTAATTATGTTTGTTAAACATTTTAATAATCAGTCAACCTTCAAAAGCCAAAAATATGACAGCAATTGAATTTAATTATCAGCTGACAAATCTTTCCGGAAATCTTGAGAGATTTGCAATGAGTCTTACATCCAACACTGAAGATGCCAAAGATTTGCTACAGGAAACATTTGTAAAAGCGATTGCATACAGAAATAAATTTGAAGAAAACACAAATTTAAAAGCATGGACTTTTACTATAATGAAAAATACGTTTATAAACAATTACAGACGTCATGTAAAAGCCAATACAACGTTTGACAATACAGAAGATTTGTACTATCTGAATTTAAATAAGGAATCGGCTTTCGAAAGCCCTGATTCTGAATTCTCTGTGAAAGAAATTGAGAAAAAGATCAATGAACTGAGCGATGAGTTCAAACAACCCTTTCTGATGCATACACAGGGATATAAATACAAGGAGATTGCTGATAAACTGAATCTGAAAATTGGTACTGTTAAAAGTCGCATTTTTTTCACACGCAAAAAACTAATGGAAAAACTGAAGGATTACAATCTTAACTAAAATCCATTGATGAACAAGTAACAAACAAAAACCTTCATCAAAGTGAAATTACAGGAAAATACCATTAAATCAGAAGTTTAAGGGGAACTCAGAAAAATTCAATGAATTTCTGACTTACGTATATTCCAATTCCAAATATGATTAAGTAGTGAAAGTCTTGTTAATAAAGATAAAGGGCTGTAATTCATTTTGCAGCCTTTTTTATTTTATCTTGTTGTTTTCTTGTCCACCAGGAACCTTTGTAAGATTAACTATTTTGTCTGTTATTCTGTTTTATAATTATTTATATTTTTGCTGCACAAATAAGAACAAAAAATGAGTAACGAGTCAAAGTATGGACTCAGAGGAGTATCTACCCAAAAAAATGATGTTTACAAAGCAATCGAAGACTTTGATAAAGGATTATACCCGAATGCATTTTGTAAAATACTGCCGGATTTTTTAACAGGAGATCAGGATTATTGTACTATTATGCATGCTGACGGAGCAGGTACCAAATCATCACTTGCTTATGTATACTGGCGAGAAACTCATGATTTATCTGTATGGAAAGGTATTGCTCATGATGCAATAATAATGAACCTGGACGATTTATTGTGTGTGGGTGCCACAACCAATATTTTACTTTCCTCTACCATTGGCCGAAATAAACTTAAAATACCCGGTGATATCATTCTACATATCCTTAAAGGATTTGATGAACTTATTACTCACCTTTCAAATTACGGTGTGAATATTTTTCTAACAGGAGGCGAAACAGCTGATATTGGTGATCTTGTAAGAACAATAGTGGTTGATTCAACGGTAACCTGTCGTATGAAACGAAGCGAGATTATTGAAAATAATATCCAGGCAGATGATGTCATCATTGGTCTTTGCTCATATGGACAAGCAACATATGAGAATGAATACAATAGTGGTATAGGGAGTAATGGGCTCACCTCAGCACGCCATGATATGTTCAACAGACATAATGCTGCTAAATATCCTGAAAGCTATGATGATCTTATACCGTCCTCGCTTGTTTATACCGGTAAATACGGCTTGACTGAGAAAATAACCGGAATCGACATGGAAGCTGGCAAACTTGTCCTTTCCCCTACAAGAACATATGCCCCTGTAATAATTCCTGTTTTAAAAGAAATAAGACCTTATATTCATGGAATGATACATTGTTCGGGAGGAGCACAGACAAAAGTGATGAAATTCGTAAACGAACTTCATATTATAAAAGATTATATGTTTCCTGTACCTCCATTATTCAAAATAATACAGGAACAGTCTACAACCGATTGGAAGGAAATGTATGAAGTTTTCAATATGGGTCATAGATTCGAGATCTACTTGCCTGAAAAGTATGCTCAGATTATCATCGATATTTCCAAAAGTTTCAATGTTGATGCTCAAATCATTGGAAGAGTAGAGAACTGTGATCACAAAAAACTTACCATTAAAAGTGAGTTTGGAGAATTCGTGTATTGATAGGTTTAGAACATGAGAGAAAATTTAATATTGGAAAAGTTACAAGGTGTTAAAGACAGATTTGAGGAAGTCGGCAATCTAATTTCCCAGCCTGATATTATTAATGATATGAAACGTTATGTCAAATTGAATAAGGAATACAAAAGTCTTGAACCAGTTGTAAATGCGTATAACGATTACAAAAATCTGCTAAGTAATATCTCCAGCGCCAAAGAATTCCTGACTTCTGAAAAAGATTATGAACTGAGGGAGATGGCTAAGGAGGAACTCGATATATTATTAGAGCAAGTGACCCCTTTGGAAGAGGAAATAAAAATTTTATTACTTCCTGCTGATCCGGAAGATGATAAGAATGCTGTAGTGGAAATTCGGGCAGGCACAGGAGGAGATGAAGCTAGCATTTTTGCGGGAGATCTTTTGCGTATGTACACAAAATATTGCGAGAGCAAAGGCTGGAAAACAGAAGTAAGTAATTTTACAGAAGGAACTGCTGGAGGCTATAAGGAAATTATACTGAATGTTTCCGGTGAAGGTGTGTATGGAATACTTAAATACGAATCAGGGGTACACCGTGTTCAGCGGGTACCTCAAACAGAAACACAGGGACGTGTACATACATCGGCTGCTACAATGGCTGTACTACCTGAGGCTGATGAATTCGACATTGAAATAAAAAATGAAGATGTTAAGCGAGACGAGTACTGCTCATCTGGTCCAGGAGGACAATCGGTTAACACAACCTATTCTGCGATCAGGCTTACACACATTCCGACTGGTATTGTCGTAACTTGTCAGGATCAGAAATCGAAACTAAAAAATCTTGACAAAGCTATGTCCGAACTTCGAACACGGTTATACAACCTGGAATACCAGAAATATCTGGCTGATATCTCTTCAAAACGTAAAACAATGGTATCAACCGGCGATCGTTCGGCAAAGATCAGAACTTATAACTACCCGCAAGGGCGTGTAACAGATCATCGCATTAACCTGACATTATATAATTTACAAAGCATCATGAACGGAGAGATTCAAGAAATTATTGATAAATTGCAAATGGCTGAAAATGCCGAGCGTCTGAAAGAAAGCGGACTGAATTAATATACAAAATGAATTCTGACATCCTGTTTTCAAACATAAAGAGAAAAAGAAGTTTCCTTTGCATAGGACTTGATTCAGCCATAGAAAAAATACCCCCACAAGTAAAAGAATCAAAGCATCCGATATATGAATTTAATAAGCAAATAATTAGTAATACAGCTTCATTTGCTGTAGCCTATAAACCCAATCTCGCTTTTTATGAGTGCCGCGGACTTGCCGGGTGGAAAGAGCTTGAACTCACAGTTGAATACATTAGGACTAACTATCCTGATATTTTTCTAATTGCTGATGCCAAGCGTGGTGATATTGGCAATACATCATCAATGTATGCAAAAGCTTTTTTCGAAAACCTTCGTTTCGACGCAATTACTGTTGCTCCCTATATGGGTGAAGACTCCATTAAACCATTTCTCAGCTACAATGACAAATATGTTGTAATACTAGCCCTTACATCCAATCCGGGTGCGGCAGATTTTCAGTACTTTACTTCCGGAGAAAATAAGTCCCTGTTTACAGAAGTGATTGAAAAATCCAAAAACTGGGGCACTAAAGAAAACATCATGTACGTGGTAGGTGCAACAAAGGCTTCCATGTTGGCCTCTGTACGAAAATTAATTCCAAATCATTTCCTGCTTGTTCCTGGCATAGGAGCCCAGGGAGGAGATCTTGAAGAGGTGGCTAAATACGGTCTGAACAAACAGTGTGGTTTATTGGTGAACTCGTCTCGCTCTATACTGTATGCCGGAAATGGTATTGACTTTGCAGAAAAAGCAGCCAATGAAGCCAAAAAGTTGCAAAAGCAAATGGAAAAAATACTTCTTGAAGCAGGATTGCTATAGAATTTTCATTTCCCCCCGCATTTTTTATCTTTAGGGCACATCTAAAAACTGGTTTTGTAAATGAGAGCAAGCGAAAAATATTCCACAGACATAGCAATGCTAAGGTGAGGATAGATTTTACCCGACAACGAAGTGCTGGTGTTTTGTAGCCGCTCGCAATAAAAAGTAGTTTTAGAGGTGCCCTTTATTAAAACAAATCCTATATCGCAGATGCAAGAAGCGTTATTACACTATATCTGGAAAAATACCTTATTTGAAAGAAAAGAGTACTTGTCTGATTCTGCTGAAAAAATTGTGATAGTAGATCCTGGAGTACACAATCAAAATAGTGGCCCTGATTTCACAAATGCAAAAATCCGGATCAATGGTACAACCTGGGCAGGTAATGTTGAAATCCATCTTAAATCATCTGATTGGAATTCGCATAAACACCATACAAATCCTGCATATGATAATGTAATATTGCATGTAGCTCAGAATATCGATTCAGATTGTTATAATTCTTCAAAAAGAAAAATCCCTTGTATTTCACTTATTCCTGATCAGAGGATAATAAACAGGTATTCTCAGTTAGTTGATAGTGAGGAGTTGATCAGTTGCCATACATCATTAATTAAACTCAACAGGTCAATTATCTCTTTCTGGTTGAGTGCCCTGGCTATTGAACGTCTTCAAATGAAAACAGACACAATAAAAGACTTGTTAAAACTTACAAGAAATAGCTGGGAAGAAGCATTTTATGTAATAATTTTCAAAAGCTTTGGCTTCAATGTGAATTCCCTGCCATTTGAGATGCTGGCAAAATGCACCCAACAGAGCGTCCTGGCAAAAATATGCGATAACCTGTTACAGATCGAGGCCTTATTATTTGGTCAGGCTGGCTTCCTTAATGATAATTCTCCGGATGATTATCATCAGATGCTGAAAAATGAGTATGCATTTTTAAAGAGAAAATTTCAACTTAAACCTATAGATAAACATTTATGGAAGTTTTTACGACTCAGACCTTCAAACTTTCCAACAATTCGTATGGCACAACTATGTTCTCTGATCCATAACTCAAGGAGCCTGTTCTCCAATACATTAAATTGTATTAATCCCAAACAAATTTATTCTCTTTATAGTTGCAAGGTTAGTAACTATTGGAAAAAGCATTATACATTTGGTAAAGAATCACCGTACAGGTCAAAATGTTTAGGAGAAAATTCTATTGATTCTTTAATTATAAATACAATTGTACCCTTTATGTTTGTATATGGAGAACAAAAGAATAATGAGGAATTAAAAACAAGCGCAGTAAATTTGCTGGAGCAAGTTCATTCAGAAAATAATAAAATAACACGGATGTGGGACAGATTAAACATAAAATGCCGTCACGCTGCCGATAGTCAGGCATTATTGCAGTTAACCAACTTTTATTGTGAACAGAAGCATTGTCTCGAATGCCAGATAGGTAATCTTATTTTAAGGTAAGAACAACTATGAAAAGAGAGAGTCTGAAAAATGCATATATAGCTCTAAGCCTTTTGTTTGGAATAATCCTGGTAGGTGTCATAGGCTTTATGATTATTGAAGATTTCAGCTTCACCGATGCATTTTTTATGACTATAATTACCATTGCTACAGTTGGATTTCGTGAGGTTCATCCATTATCGGCAATGGGCATGTATTTTACCGCATTTCTCATTGTTTTCAGTTTTGGTATATTTGCTTATGCAGTGACCACATTTACAAGATATATTGTTGATGGAGCCATAGGTCACTATTATAAAAGCAGAAAAGTGAGAAGTAAAATTCAGAAACTAAAGGATCATGTAATTATTTGTGGTTATGGCCGTAATGGCCAGCAGGCTGTTCAGGAACTCTTGGAACACAACGCGGAAATCGTTATCATTGAGAGTGATGAAGATTCGATGGAACGTATACTGGAAAATCCAAAACTACTTTACATTCATGGCGATGCAACACGCGATGAGGTTCTGGAAATGTGTCGGATTGAAAAAGCAAAGGCCCTGATTACAACCCTTCCTGTCGATGCCGACAACTTATTTGTTGTGCTTACTGCCAGAGAGATGAATTCTGATTTAACAATTATCAGCCGTGCATCTGATGAACATTCCGATGTCAAACTTAAGCGTGCCGGTGCGACAAACGTAATAATGCCGGATCGTATCGGTGGTCAACGCATGGCAAAACTTGTTGCCCAACCCGATGTTGTTGAATTTCTTGATTTCCTTATGCTCCAAAGCCTTGAAAACGTAGCCCTCGAAGAAGTTAATTGCCTTACATTGCATTCCTCTTTCGAAGGAAAATCTATTCGCGAACTCGATATACGGAATGAGTCGGGAGCTAATATTATCGGACTCAAACGGTCTGACAATTCATTTATTGTTAATCCTTTGCCTGAGGTCCTTCTTTCTTCCACCGATAAATTATTTGCACTTGGCACTAAAAATCAGATCAGCCGACTGAAAAAGACACTCATTGAAGGTGAAGGCATATGATTTTTTTTAAAGTTTCATTTTTTTTCTGCCATTACCCAAACAAGTTGTAAAGAGAGACTTTTTATTTTATGTTTCAAAATCTTGATCTCCCGTTATTATGATTTGATTTACAATCTAAAGTATACCTAACCTGCTTGCTTTATAACAATTTTTATCTAACTTTGCGTTTCTGTTTTTTTGAGGCAATTATTAATTGATTGATCATATGAATTTAATATCAGAAAGCAAGAAAGAAATTTTCGGTAAATACGGAAAGTCTAATACGGACACTGGTTCTCCTGAAAGTCAGATTGCCCTATTTTCCCACCGTATTCGCCACCTTACCGAGCATCTTAAAAAAGATAAAAAAGATTTTAGTACCCAGCGTGCTCTTCTTAAATTGGTTGGTAAGCGTAGGAGATTACTGGATTATTTGAAAAAAAGGGATATTGAAAGATATAGAGCAATAATTAAGGCTTTGGATTTAAGAAAATAAAAGTATAACAGTAAAGAAGGCAATTACTCTGATTGCCTTTTTTCTTTTAATAAAGAAGGGTATATTTATCATGATTTACTTATAATGAATATTCTGTTCCTTTTACTCCTGATAAACTACCCGAAAAAACAAATTCGTTTAATTATTATAGTATTATGTATAAATCAATTCTGAAATCTATTGATCTTGGCGATGGAAGAATAATAGAAATCGAAACCGGAAAACTAGCAAAGCAAGCTGACGGTTCAGTCGTTATTAAGCAAGGGGATACCATGTTATTAGCAAGCGTAACTTGTGCAAAAGAAGCAAAAAAAGATGTTGACTTTATGCCCTTACAGGTTGAATACAAAGAAAAATTCGCCTCTGCAGGTCGATTCCCGGGAGGCTTTCTTAAGCGTGAATCCCGGCCTGGAGATTATGAAATTTTGATCTCCAGACTTGTTGACAGGGCTTTGCGACCACTATTTCCGGATGATTTTCATGCTGAAACATTTGTAAATATTATTCTGATCTCAGCTGACAAAGATATAATGCCCGATGCGTTGGCAGGATTGGCTGCTTCGGCAGCAATTGCTGTGTCAGATATTCCTTTTAATGGTCCAATATCAGAAGTGCGCGTGGCAAGAATCAACGGACAGTTGAAAATAAATCCGACTTTCTCTGAACTGGAGGTATGTGATTTGGATATCATAGTAGGTGCTACAATCGACAACATACTAATGGTCGAAGGCGAAATGGAAGAAGTATCTGAAGCAGAGATGCTTAATGCAATTAAATTTGCTCATGAAGAGATAAAAAAACATTGTAAGGTTCAGATAGAACTAACTAAGGAGGTTGGTAAATCTGAGAAAAGAGAATATTCCCATGAGGAAAATGATGAAGAACTTGAGAAACTCGTGTGGGATAAAACTTATAAAAAAGTATACAAAATTGTAAAAAACACTCCTGGTAAACTGGAAAGGCATAATGCCCTCGAAGATACTAAAACCGAATTTACCGAATGGTATATTACTACTCTGCCTGAGGGAGAAGAACCCAATGAACTGCTTATAGCAAAATATTATCATGATGTTGAAAAGAAAGCAGTTCGTTCGCTCATCCTTGATGAAAAAGTACGTGTGGACGGAAGAAAAACTGATGAAATAAGGTCTATATGGTGCGAAGTAGATTATTTACCTGCCTCTCATGGTTCTGCCGTTTTTACCCGGGGCGAAACTCAATCTTTAACAACTGTAACGCTGGGTACCAAACTTAATGAAAAAGTCATTGATGAAGTTCTGATACAGGGAACGGAAAGGTTTGTTCTGCATTATAATTTTCCTCCTTTTTCCACAGGTGATGCCAGACCTTTCAGGGGAATTAGCCGACGTGAAGTAGGGCATGGAAATCTTGCGCATAGGGCACTTAAAAGAATGATCCCCGAAGAGAATCCATATGCTATTCGTGTTGTGTCAGATATTCTTGAGTCTAACGGGTCTTCTTCAATGGCAACTGTATGTGCCGGAACCCTGTCACTTATGGATGCAGGAGTTCAAATAAAAAAGCCTGTATCAGGTATAGCTATGGGACTTATTACTGATAGCGAATCCGGTAAATATGCTATTTTATCAGATATTTTGGGTGATGAAGACCATTTGGGTGATATGGATTTCAAAGTTGCAGGAACAAAAAATGGTATTACTGCCACCCAAATGGATATAAAAGTTGACGGATTAAGTTATGAAACTTTAGCCGAAGCGCTTGAGCAAGCTAATAAGGGAAGACTTCATATACTTGATAAGATGCTCGAGACTATTTCTGAACCCATGGCTGATTACAAACCGCATGTGCCACGAATTGAAAAACTGATTATACCTAAGGAAATGATCGGTCCGCTAATTGGCCCCGGGGGAAAAGTTATTCAGGAAATTCAAAATACCACAGGAGCAACCGTTATTATTGAAGAGGTTGATAACGTTGGAGTGGTTGATGTTTTTGCTGTTGATAAAGAATCCATTAATTCTGCCTTGCAAAGAATCAAAGCAATAGTTGAGGTCCCCGAAATAGGAAAAATTTATAAGGGTAAAATAAAATCAATTGTGAGTTTTGGTGCCTTTATTGAAATATTGCCAGGTAAGGATGGACTGCTCCACATCTCTGAAATCGCCTGGCGCAGAATAAACAATGTGGAAGATGAAATGAAGGTAGGTGATGAAGTTGAAGTGAAACTTATCGATATTGATGTCAAAACAGGTAATCTGAAATTATCAAAAAAAGTATTGCAGCCAAAACCTGATAATGAGAAAAAGGAACATTCGGAAAAATAAAAGACTGTATCATAAGTACTTTCAAGTTGACTTTAAGACCGCTAAGACAGCCTTCAGTATTATTCCATACAAATTATGGAAAACAGCAATTGGGTCAAAAACTTTTATCAGTCGCTTGAAGCAAAAAAAGATAATTTTCTTCCTGCTGATTTTCGGTTTTACAATATTGCCAGGTTGCCAATTCTGGCAGATAAAACATACGAATTTTCATCCTCTTGTCCGGATTGTAAATCAAATATCACCTTGTTAAATGAGCTCTTGGACAATTTGCCTGAGTGTTTACATCAATATCATACAAGGAAAAAGTTTGAAAAAACCAGGAATCAGATCGAACTCCACTTGCATAAAACACATAATCTCCGGTATGCTTCTTACTACACATCACTTTATACTTTGTTAGGAACAATAATCGGTTGTATATCGGGTATGATTTTCATTTTTTTGGCTCAAAAAAAATTTGAAATGAATATTGTACTCATTTTTATAGCAATCGGATTAATATCAGGTTATATTCTTGGAAAGAGAAAGGATAAATTAAAATACAAGAAAAAACTTCAAATTTGATTAAAATTACCTAAGAATGCCATTTAATCCTTTGTTTTTCAAATATTTAACTCTGATTTTCGAGTAGAATGATTACCTCATCCAGAAATTATCGTTTATGTCTTTTAATAATTTATTTGATTGATAACTAAGCAGTTTTCGTTTTTTTCTTATTTTAGCAGAAATTTTAAACCTCCTTAAGGGTTTATTTTTTTTATATTGAAAACATTATTATGTTTGTATAAGAGCTAATTTATTATCAACCAGCATAACTAAAATTGTAAATTAAATAATTCGTACATCATGAAAAAACTTACGCTGAACCTATTGACACTTGGTGTTGCAGCCGTCGTTCTTAGCAGTTGTGGAGGTTTAAACAAAATGGTCGAAAACTCCAGCACCGTTGATTACGATGTTCAACCATCTCCAGTCGAAACCCATGGTGGTGAAGTAGAAGTAACCATCAAGACTACTTTCCCTGATAAGTATTTCAATAAAAAAGCAGTTGTTACTGCCACACCGGTATTAAAATATGAAGGTGGACAAACTGAATTTGAACCAACTACGTTACAGGGCGAAAAAGTTGAAGCAAACAATAAAGTTATTTCTTACGCAGGAGGTGATTATAGTTATACCGGTAAGATCCCTTACAGTGCAGAGATGCTTAAATCTGAACTTGTTATTGAAATGAGCGCTCAGATTAAGGACAAAGACCCTGTTCCAATTCCTGGTATTAAAATAGCTGATGGCGTTATTGTTACTCCAACACTTGTTAATGATGATGCAAAAACCATTCTTGATGGTGATAAATTCCAAAGGATTGTTCCGGAATCTTACGATGCTGAATTACTATATGTTATTAATAAGCACAACATTCGTAATTCTGAACTAAGAAAAGAGGAAGTCAAAGCATTTCAGAATAAAATTTCTACAGCTTCAACTGACTCAACCATAATCATTAAAGATGCTAAAATTTCTTCTTATGCATCACCGGATGGAGAATACGATTTGAATGAAAAACTTTCCGGAAACAGAGGTTCTTCTGCAGAAAGCTACCTTACTCGAACTTTGAAAAAAATGAAAGTTGAAGATTATGATGTCGAAGGTTTCTTAAGTACGATGGAAACAGCTGAAGACTGGGACGGATTTAAAAAACTAATGGAAGAATCTGACATTGAAGATAAAGAACTTATTTTACGTGTCCTTTCCATGTACTCTGATCCTGCTGTAAGGGAAAAAGAAATTAAAAATATTGCCGAAGCTTTCGAAGAAATAAAAGTCGATATACTTCCATTGCTTCGTCGTTCACAATTGGCAGTAAATGTTGATAATATAGGCTATTCGGATGAAGAAATTATAGCATTCTCTCAGTCTAATCCCGATACCCTGAATTTAGAAGAAATTCTTTATGCAGCTACTTTAACTGACGACAATGCTGAGAAACTTCGTATTTATAATATTGCTTCCAAAAACAATCCTCAATCCTTCAGAGCAAAAAATAATGTTGGTTATGTTCTGATGCAGATGGGAAAAACAGCCGAAGCAAAAACAGCATTTGAAGAAGCTCAAGCTCTTAAAGATAACGACATCGTAAAAAATAATCTTGGTGCTATTGCGCTTGTTGAGGGAGATATCACCAAGGCAGAAGAACTTTTCACTTCAGCAATGGGTGCTGGTGATGTAGTAAATTACAACCTGGGAATAATTAAAATTATGCAGGGAGACTATACTGCTGCCGTCAATTACTTTGGCAACAAACCATCTTTTAATGCCGGCTTGGCTCAGTTACTCAACGATGATGTTAACAAATGTCTGGCAACTCTTGGAGAACTTGGTGAAGTTGATGATGCCATCGTATATTACCTTAAAGCAGTTGCCGGAGCACGCAGTAGTCAGGATGAAGTAGTACTTAAAAACCTTCAGATAGCAGTTGCAAAAGATGCATCGCTAAAAGCCTATGCTAAAAAAGATGCTGAATTCCTTTCTTATGCTGCTAATGAAACTTTTGTTGGTGTAGTTGAATAAACACTTCAAATAATATTAGTCTGTAAAAAGCGGCTCACTTTTGTGGCCGCTTTTTTTACTTATTTTTTTAAACAGTTCCCAGATCACTATTCCTGCAGAAACCGAAATATTTAATGAGTGTTTTGTACCGAACTGAGGTATTTCTATTACGAAATCGCACATATCGATAATAGTCTGACCAATACCTCGTACTTCGTGTCCGAAAACCAGTGCGTATTTTTCTTCCGGCATTGAATCAAAATCGTTCAGCATAAGACTACCCTCAGTTTGTTCTATACCGCCTGTTTTATACCCCTGATCCTTAAGGATACGAATAGCATCCTCTGTATTTTTATAATATTCCCAATGAACTGATTCTGTTGCCCCCAGTGCTGTTTTATGAATATCTTTATTCGGAGGAACTGCCGTAATACCACATAATTTTATAGATTCAACAAGGAATGCATCAGAAGTTCGAAATATAGAACCGATATTATTCATACTTCTAACATTATCTAACACGATAACCAGGGGAATTTTCCTGGTCTTTTTAAACTCATCAACACTTAGTCTGTTTAGCTCTTCATTACGCAATTTTCTCATTTCGCTTCTGATTTGTAAACTGCAACAACTAAAATATTAATATAATGAAAGAATGATTATAAATTATTATCTAAGCTATCGTATTTGTCATCCTAAAAAAAATAAATATTTTCGTAGTCAACAAGGAACAAAAGTCATAATGAATATTCATGAATATCAGGGCAAACTGATTTTAAAAGAAAATGGCGTACGAATACCTGAAGGGATTGTAGTTTTTAGTTCCAAAGATGCTCGTAAGGCAGCTGAAAATATACAAAAATTAACTCACACCAACAACTGGGCTGTTAAAGCACAAATTCATGCCGGCGGCAGAGGAAAAGGAGGTGGAGTTAAGATTGCAAAATCACTTGCTGAAGTAGAAAAATATGCAGAGCAAATTATCGGGATGAATCTGGTTACTCACCAAACTGGTCCGGAAGGTAAACTGGTAAATAAGGTGCTTATCGAACAAGGCATCTATTATTCGGGAGAAAGCCCCATCGAAGAATACTATATGAGTATTTTATTGGACAGATCAACCGGTAAGAATATTATAATATATTCACAGGAAGGCGGAATGGACATTGAAAGTGTAGCAAAAAAAACTCCCCATCTATTATTCAGGGAAGAGATTGATCCTGGATTAGGAATACAAAATTTTCAAGCCAGAAAAATAGCCTTCAATCTGGGATTATCAGGAAAAGCATATAAAGAAATGGTAAAATTTGTGCATGCGCTGTACGATGCCTTTATTGCAAGTGATGCTTCACTGTTTGAAATCAATCCTGTTATGAAAACATCCGATAATCTCATTATAGCAGCCGATTCAAAAGTCAATCTTGATGACAACGCTCTGTTTAAACATCCTGAATATAATGAAATGCGAGACCTCGCTGAAGAAGATCCGACAGAAGTGGAAGCTTCAAAACACGAATTGAATTTTATTAAACTCAATGGTAATGTCGGGTGCATGGTTAATGGTGCCGGACTTGCAATGGCTACCATGGATATCATAAAGTTATCAGGAGGGGAACCAGCAAATTTTCTTGACGTTGGTGGCACTGCGAGCTCACAAACCGTTGAAGTCGGGTTTCGCATAATATTACAGGATCCAAGTGTTAAAGCAATATTGATTAATATCTTTGGAGGTATTGTACGCTGTGATAGGGTAGCTCAGGGAGTAGTAGACGCATACAACAAAATTGGCAATATACATGTCCCGGTAATTGTACGATTACAGGGTACCAACGCCGAAGGAGGCAAAAAACTGATTGATGATTCCGGTCTGAAGGTTTATTCTGCTATTACACTACAGGAAGCAGCAGAGTTGGTCAAAAAAGTAGTAAATTAATTTTACAGGTTTGCCTGGCCCCTCACATAATAAAATCAGTAACACGTTATTATTGTTCTTAATACTTTTTATTGCTATGCAGATCAACTGAGGGATATTCAGGAGTAGAAAATGCTCGTTATTTCATCTGAATATCAAAATAAATGCTATGAGCAGGGAAATCACACATTATTGCTTACCCTTCTTATATTCTATTCACTTTCAAATCCAATTCTTCTGTGTGTCCCATCGCAAAAAGGCATTTTGCCTGATTTTCCACACCTGCAAAATGAGGCCATTTTCATTTGTCGTAATTCTTCTCCTTCCGATCCAATTATCTTAATATTACCTTTCACAACCAAAGGACCGTCTTTCATAATTTTTATCTCGGTAGGCTTATCCTTATCAGTATTTGCATGTTCCTTTTCTGAAGATACTTCTTCAGGAGGAGTAGATTTTTCCTTGTTCCATCTAAAGGTAAGTGCATCAGTCGGACAAAGGTTTACAACTCTTATAATCTCTTCTGTAGATGCTCCATTCATATTAACCCAGGGTCTTTTCGCTGGATTAAATACATCAATTAGTTCTCTGTAACAGGTCGCAACATGAATACACTTTGACGGTTTCCAAAAAACTGTTATTTCCCCGTTTGAGTATTCTCTATCATTCTTACCCGTATAATCGCTGCTCATAATCTTATTGATTTATTGAAACTATAGTTATTAAAATATACGAAGAAAATAACTTATACAAAAAGTGTGTTATAATACAAACCATTAATCACTAATTTCGTTTAATAGAAGCATAAAAAATGGTATAGTAATTGCAAATGGTATTTCACCAATACTTTATAGGATGGCAAAGAAAACTCTTCTATATGTGGTATTTTTTTTCATATTTGCTCCTGTTATACGATGTCAGGATACTATTGAGTTCGAAGATAGCTACTTACTTTATGGTGTGATAATTGATAATGATACCCTCCTGATATCCAGTATTGATGAAGTTATTATTTTCCCTACCCCAAAATTCAAAACACGGCGCGAATGGAGAAGATATTACCGCTTGGTTCGAAATGTTAAAAAAGTATACCCTTTGGCTAAAATGGCTCGAGAAAAATATGATTCGGTTTCAGTTCATTTGCTTACTCTGGAAACAGAGAAAGAACAAAAAAAATATATCAAACAGGTTGAAGCAGAAATTATGGATGAATATGAAGAAGATCTGAAAGGTCTGACTATAACACAGGGCAGAATTCTGCTAAAACTTCTTGATCGTGAGATTGGTGAAACATCTTATGCCTTATTAAAGGATTTTAAAGGAACATTTAGTGCCTTTTTCTGGCAAACCCTGGCCAGAATATTCGGACATAATCTCAAGAGCGAATTTGATGCTGAAGGCAAAGATTGGCTCATTAATGAGATCATGATCTTAATTGAAAATGGTCAGTTGTGAAATTCTGCATAATCTAACAACCTTCCCTCAATGCCTCGATTATTTATCGGAATTAAGATACCAAATCCCAGCTATATTGTTGATATTCAAAACGATCTTCAAAATAATTTATCCGGAAGCAATATAAAATGGGTCGAACCGGAAAATTTTCATATCACATTGAAATTTCTTGGTGATGTTGAATCCTTTTTTATAAACTCAATAAATCAACTCTTACTTCATCTATCAAAGAAACATAAATCCTTTCATTTAAAACCTGCAGGGGTGGGGTTTTTTGGAAGTATTCGTCAGCCACACGTAATCTGGTTTGGATTCAGAGATAATAGAATACTTTCAGCAATTCAATCATCAATAGACGAATCTCTGAATAAGCTTGGCTTCAGTATGGAACAAAAGAAATTTTCTCCTCACCTTACATTAGGAAGAATTAAATATTTAGCTGAAAAGAGTGAATTTGTTGAATTAATGGGAAGCAATAAAAGCTTTCAGGAAGATCATACAATATCCGAATTCCAACTTATTCAGAGCACTCTGAGTAAAGAAGGGCCTGTATATGAGGTCATTAAATCTTTCCCGTTAGATGAAAATACTGTAACAAATCAGTACTTAAAGTGAACTAAAGTACTTTAGGCACTGAGTAGTTACAAAATACTTAGTCAGGAGATAAACCATTATATCAGAGCATAGAAGTCTTAAATCCCTTTCCCCTTGAATATGATAAGAAGGGTATAGATCAGAATTTTAAAATCGACATAGATTGACATATTCTCTATGTACAGTAAATCAAATTTCATTCGTTTTATCATTTGATCTACATTTTCGGCATAACCATATTTTACCTGACCCCACGATGTAATACCAGGCTTAACTTTTAGAAGTTGAATATAATGAGGTGCTTTTACAGTTATTCTGTTGATGAAGAAATCACGTTCAGGTCTGGGCCCAACGAGTGACATATCTCCTTTAAGAACATTAAAAAAATTAGGTATTTCATCCAACCGCGATTTCCTCATAAAGCGCCCGAAACGCGTAACTCTTTGATCATCTATCGATGATAATTCAGGACCATTCAATTCTGCATCAATATACATGGAACGAAATTTATAAATGGTAAACGGTTTACCATTTCTACCTACACGTTTCTGCTTATAAAAAATCGGTCCATTAGATGAGAATTTTACCCCAATTGTTAGAATTATGAACAAAGGAGAGAGTATAACCATTGCAACAATCGAAGTGATGATATCCAGAAAATATTTTAGATTCTCCTGCCAGGCGGGCATTAATTGGTGCGAAACCTCAATTAATGGGGTTCCAAAAATGGCTGACATTTTAACTTTACCAGTAAAAATCTCATACATTCCAGGGATTGTTTTTATAGCAACATTGCTGTCAATAAGTAAGTTTAAAATTCGTTCAATACTGCTGTGTTCAGTATACTCAAGAGCAATAAAAACCTCACGCACCTTATATTCCTGAATAATCTCCTTTATATCATCAATGTAACCCAGATGCTTCAACATAGTGGCCAAAGGATAGTCATTCCCATTGTTGACATTAACAAAGCCCACAAACTTATTACCGGTACCTTGTTTCTGATTTTCAATCTCCTGGTAAATTTCAACCGCTTTATCATTACCTCCTATGATTATTGTATTGAATCCCAACTGTCTGCGATGAATTTTATGGGTTGTAATAGTTGTAATGATCAGCCTGGGAAAATATGTGAGAATGAAATGAAACAGATAAAGAGCAATAAATGATCTGTAATAGTTCGAGTAAGTCACTATTACATCATCCAATAATAGTCCGAAAAAGAGAATTAATACTCCGATAAACGTAATCCGCATAGTGAACCATAACTCTGCAAGCCTCGATTTTCTGAACACCTCCCGGTAATATCCCGAAGCATAATAAAGTATCAGCCAGAATATAGGGATAAAAATCAGTCCCAGATAAAACCTAGGCCCCAATTCCACAGGAATGGAATACATGAATTTAAGAGGTTCAATGTATAGCTTTCTGTAAACATAAAAGCACCCCCAGGCGAGTGAAGCTGAAATCAGATCCGAAAAAAGATACTTAAAAAGTTGTAATCGTCGATTCATATCCGGTGAGATATTCTTCCTTAACCTCTCAACAAATATAGAAATAATGTAAAACTCTTCTTCCTATATTTGATTAATTCCGTTTTTTATTATATTATCTTCCATTTGTATACAGGAATAGTTTATTTTGCAAAAGAATCAGAAAAAATAAGCAGCAGGATGGAAGATACATATTTGCATAAGGGGCTGCGAAAGAAATTGGTTGAAGAGATAAAAGGGAAGGGAATAAAAGATAAAAGAATTCTTGAAGCAATAAATAAGGTACCCAGGCATTTGTTTATGGATAGTAGCTTTGTGCATTTTGCCTATAAAGATCAGGCTTTTCCTATTGCTGCCAATCAAACCATATCTCAACCTTTTACCGTCGCTTTTCAAACTCAACTGCTTGATATTCAGAAAGGGGATAAAGTTCTTGAAATTGGAACAGGTTCAGGATATCAGGCTGCGATACTTTTGGCTTTAGGAGCAAAAGTGTATACAATTGAACGACAGAAAGCACTAAATATAGGGGCCCAAAATCTCTTACCCAAGATAGGTTACCGCCCACATTTCTTTTATGGTGACGGTTTTCAAGGACTTCCCACCTATGCTCCATTTGATAAGGTTATTATAACTGCAGCTTTTAACGAGATTCCTGATAAACTGGTAGAACAATTGAAAGTTGGAGGAAAGATGGTTTTACCCCTTGGAGGAAGAGGCACACAAATAATGACCTTGCTTGAAAAATATTCAGAAAAGGACTATAAAATCTCAGAACATGGTGCTTTTGTATTTGTTCCTATGTTAAAAGGAAAAGTCTAACAGTAGAGATTCTAACACTGATGATAACTATCAAAACCTTTGTTTTCAATTCTTTTCAGGAAAATACATACATTGTATTCGATGAAACAAATAGCTGTGTAATCATTGATCCCGGAATGAATACTGAAGTAGAAGAAAAAGAACTTCACGATTATATTTCAGAACATAAACTTATACCCGAAGCAATAGTAAACACCCACTGTCACGTAGATCATGTCCTGGGTTGCAATTGCGTTAAGAATACTTATGAGGTTCCCTTTTATGCTCATGAATCTGAGAAAATCTTAATCGATGGAGCCAAAGCATTTGCAGAGTTTTTCGGGATGAAAATTGAACAACCTCTTCATCCTGATTATTATTTGCAAGACGGAAGCAGATTTACATTTGGAGAATCTGAATTGGAGATTTTACATGTGCCGGGACATTCCCCCGGAAGTCTCGTTTTTTTTAGTAAAACAGCTAATATAGCTATTACAGGAGATGTACTGTTTAAAGGTAGTATTGGCAGAACAGATCTTCCCGGAGGTAATCTGAATTTACTAATTGATGGTATTAAATCCAAACTCTTAACCTTACCACCGGAGGTTGCAGTTTTCCCGGGCCATGGACCACATACTACAATAGGCCATGAACATGATACAAATCCTTTTTTAAAATAGACTCAATAATCAAATTTGGAAAGAATTGCTTAAAACATTAATTCATGTCAGCCGATAATTTTATAAACCGGCATATCGGACCCCGGAGAGAGGAAATTCCTGATATGCTTACCACTGTGGGAGTTAAAACCCTTGAGGAACTAATTGATAAAACAGTCCCGTCTAATATTCGCTTAAGAAAATCGCTTGCTCTGCCTGAAGGAATGTCAGAGTATGAATATTTCAAAAAAATCAAGAGAATAGCATTAAAAAACAAGGTTTGTAAATCTTATATCGGTACCGGATATTACAATACTATATTTCCAGCTGTTATTCAACGGAATATATTGGAAAATCCAAGCTGGTATACCTCATATACTCCTTATCAGGCTGAAATATCGCAGGGCAGACTTGAAGCTTTATTAAATTTTCAGACCATGGTCACCGATATCACAGCGATGGAAATTGCAAATGCCTCACTTCTTGATGAAGCAACAGCTGCGGCAGAGGCTATGACCATGTTATTTAATGCAAGATCAAGAAAACAGATAGCAGAAAATAGAACCAGGTTTTTTGTGGATGATAATACCTTTCCGCAAATAGTAGAGGTTCTGTCAGCCAGGGCAGAACCGCTTGGAATAGAGTTAGTTATAGATTCTTATTCCAAAATACAATTGAACAGTGATTACTTTGGCATATTTTTACAATACCCCTCAAACGACGGAGAAATTCGAGACTATTCTGATATTGTGAACATGGCCCATACGAATGAATGTACTATTTCTGTTGCGGCTGATCTGTTAAGTTTAATGCTGCTGATACCACCCGGAAAATGGGGTGCAGATGTTGTTGTAGGTTCAACGCAACGTTTCGGATTGCCCATGGGTTTTGGAGGGCCACATGCTGCATTTTTTGCCACCAAAGAAATATTTAAAAGGTATATACCTGGTCGTATTATTGGCGTATCAAAAGACAAATACGACAGATTTGCCTTACGAATGGCACTTCAAACCCGTGAACAACATATAAAAAGGGAGAAAGCAACCTCAAATATTTGTACTGCTCAGGCCCTGCTGGCAATAATGTCTGGAATGTATGCGATTTATCATGGCCCCGAAGGACTTAAAAGAATTGCATTACACTGTCATCAAACGGCTGGAGCTTTGAGTCACACTCTAACCGAAATGGGTTACAAACAATTGAATAAGGATTATTTTGACACCCTAAGAATACAATTACCTGATAACATAACTCAACCTGATGTGCAAATACAAGCATTAGAACGCAACATCAATTTTAGGTATTTTAATGATAACTCTATTGCAATCAGTATTGATGAAACAACAGGTATTGATGATCTTAATAAAATTATTGAGGTATTTGCCACAGCTTTAGTAAAACCTTTTACAAAAGTCCATAAAATTCAAGATCAGTTGTATTTCAACCCGGCTTTCAAAAGGAAAAGCTCTTTTCTGACATTGGATATATTTTCAAAATACCATTCAGAGACCGAATTGATGAGGTATATAAAACATTTGGAGCGGAAGGATCTCTCACTAACTGATTCTATGATCTCACTTGGTTCCTGCACTATGAAATTAAATGCTGCAATTGAACTGCTTCCTGTTAGCTGGCCTGAATTTGGCGAAATTCATCCATTTGCCCCTATTAATCAAACTAAAGGTTATCAGCAACTTATTCATGAATTAGGAAAGATATTAAAAGAAATTACAGGTTTCGAAGCCATCTCTTTTCAACCCAACTCAGGGGCAGCAGGGGAATATGCTGGTTTAATGGTTATCAGAGAATACCATAAAAAAAATGGGGAATCTCGTCGGAACATTGTGCTAATTCCTGCGTCAGCTCATGGAACAAATCCAGCCAGTGCGGTTATGGCCGGAATGAAAGTTATTATAGTAGACTGTGACGAGCGTGGAAATATTGATATTCATGATTTGAAGCAAAAAGCAGAATTATATGCTGATAACCTGGCTGCATTCATGGTAACCTACCCATCTACTCATGGTGTGTTCGAACAAAATATAAAAGAAATGACTGCTGCTATTCATAAGTACGGAGGTCAGGTTTACATGGACGGAGCAAACATGAATGCTCAGGTGGGCCTGACTAATCCTGCACAAATTGGAGCAGATGTTTGTCATTTAAATCTACACAAGACATTTGCAATTCCTCACGGAGGCGGAGGACCGGGAGTAGGCCCTATTTGTGTCGCCAGCCATCTTGTCGAGTACCTGCCTTCTCATCCGGTTGTAGAAACCGGTGGAACAAATGGAATTAAAAGTATTTCCTCAGCCCCATGGGGAAGTGCCAGTATTCTTACTATTTCTCATGCCTATTGTATGCTTTTGGGAGCTGAAGGTTTAACTCAATGCTCAAAAATAGCAATATTAAATGCAAATTACCTCGCTAGTTGCCTGAAAGACAAATATGGTATATTATACACCGGAGAAACAAATTTTGTTGCTCACGAACTGATTCTCGAATGTCGTCAATTTAAGAAAATGGCTAATGTCACAGAGGCTGATATTGCCAAACGATTAATGGATTACGGATTTCATGCACCAACACTTTCATTCCCCGTACATGGTACATTAATGATAGAACCCACGGAAAGTGAATCCAAAACAGAACTCGATCGTTTTGTCGATGTAATGCTGTCTATACATAATGAGATCTTAGAAATCAGCAAAGATCAGGAACCAGATAATGTACTGAAAAATGCTCCTCATTGTCTTGAGGAAGTTTGCAACAACGAGTGGACTCATAAATATAGCAGACAAAAAGCTGCCTTCCCAATGAGTTGGCTGCACTATAATAAATATTGGCCACCGGTTTCACGTATTGATGATGCTTACGGCGATAGAAATCTTATTTGTACCTGTGAGCCATTAGCTTATTATGGAATTGAATAATATCATTGAAAATCATAGCTTTGAGGGTTACTATCTGCATAATAAGAGAATAAACAAGTTGAATCAAAATAATAAATACCCCGGAAAAGAGTTGCTAAGAGGTATTATTAACAATGATGCCGGAATCTTGGACTATGTGTATAAGGAAAATTTCAGAGCAGTAAGGCATCTAATAATTACAAATAGCGGAACAGAGGAGGATGCAAGGGACATTTTCCAGGAAAGTTTAGTAGTACTTTTTAGAAAGATAAGGGATAAAAATTTTGAACTTACAAGTTCTTTAAACACATTCATATATTCTATTGCTCGGTTAACATGGCTCAAAGAGCTGGAAAACAGGAACAAACGAGTTGAATTTGTCGATACAGATGATTCATTTCAAGACAAAGAGCTGGAAGTTATTGATGTGATTGAACGTAACGAGAAATTACGGTTGTATAGGGAGAAGTTTGAGGAACTAAGCGATAATTGCAAAAAGGTATTGCGGATGTTCTTAAATAGTATCCCCATTAAAGAAATCACTAAAACAATGGGGTATAGTTCAGATCAACACACAAAAAATCGCCGTTTCAGATGCAAAAAATCACTGATCTCAAAAATCAGGAAAAGTAGTAAATATAAAGAGTTAGGTAATGAAAAAAACAAAGATGATAGAGACATACCTCGATGGTAGTATGGATATATCGGAAAGAAAGAAAATTGAGGTATTGTTAAGTGAGGATAAGAAATTCTATGATGAATTGGAAATTCACAGAGATATCAACGAATCCATTTCTGATGATGAAGTATTTGAATTTCGAAAGATTGTCGCTTCCGTGATAAATAATAATAACAAGGGAAGGAAAAAAGATGATCAAAAATCAAAAATCATAAAGTATATTAAATATCCTGTTGCTGCATCTATCCTGTTACTTATTGGGCTTAGTTTAATACAAATATTCTCACTAAAATCTTCTAACGATTTATACCTTAAGTATTATAAACCATATCAAACTGATATTGCAACCCGTTCATTAAAAGTATCGTCAGACAAGATTCAATTATCATACCTGTTGTATCAGGAGGGTAATTATGAAACATCGTTTGAATTATTAAGAAACTACATCGAAAAAAAATTCAATAATCAAACTGCACGATTCTACTATGGTATGAATGCAATTGAGCTTGAAAAATATGATCTTGCCATATCAGAATTAATCATAGTGGAACAGGATCCATCATCACCTTTTTCACTACATGCCAGATGGTATCTGGCTATGATGTATTTGAAAACAGAACAAACAAACGAAGCAAAAAAATACCTGGCAATTTTATCAGGTGAAGAAAGCATGTACAGTGAAAGAGCAAGAATGATACTTAAAAAACTAAAACCTTAGTTTACGCTTAATCCAAAACACGGCGAATAACAATGCAATGGATGTAATCAATACGCTTATCCAGCGATTACTCTTTGTGGCAAAATATATCGGATTGCCAATACTTACATAGCCGGCCCAGTAATAAGGATGTGCCTTTACCGGATCTCCCTTCTTCAGAAAATCGGCTTTTGATTTCTGCAGGGCGATATCAACAGGATAACCTTCAGATAAATAATAGTAATACCGGTCCATTATACTGGCACTGGATTTATCTGCTACCGACCATTGAGTGATAATTACATTTTTCACTCCGGCAAGAAGAAAAGCACGTGCAATACTAAATACACCTTCACCTTTTGTCAGCTTTCCCGATCCGGTATTACATGCACTCAACACCATCATGCTTGCCCCTATTTCCCTTGAATACACTTCATAGGCATGTAATTGTTCCCCATATTCCTTAAAGTTGGAAGAAAACAGGAGTTTCGAATTCATTGGTTCCCTGTTATCAAGAAGTGTGTGCATCGCTAAATGTACTATATCGTTTTTCAGACTCGCTTTAAAGAACTTATTCTTGCTTGCCTTTTTTCCTGTGTATACTGTACCTTTGAAATACTTTTTTGCTGACATAACTTCCTCGTAAGCGCCCGGAAGAACTCCTAAATAAGTATAAAGAGAATCCGGATCAGGTCTGTTCATTGTATTGTTATACTCTGGAGAAAAACCAGCATAGTGTGGCCTTCCTTTTAGAGGTTCTTTATTATCAGTTAATTGCGAAGCAGAATACAAATAACTAATCGAATTTGTATTGATCAGATAGGGAAGGTCAGAAAATGTATACCTAACATCAATAGAATCAATATTTTCAGTAACCAGAGTCTCAAACGGAATAAGATTCAACTCACCATCAGCAACAATAAGTAGCCTTTTATTTTTGATCAAATGTTCAACCGGTTTTAAGGTAAGCTTATACAACTCGTATGATTGCCTTGCATAATTAATAATTAATTGTTCTGAGAAATCGCCATACTTCATGTTCTCAAAAAAAGCTCTGTACTTTAATACCGTCTCTGGAAAATCTCTTGAAATTGGCTTGTAGATCAATTGTACCGTATCTTTGTCAATATAGAACAGAAAGAAGGCATTAAAAGTGAATTGGTATTCCAAAAAGGCCTGAGATGGTTCAAGCATATCCTGTATCTGGTGAATGGAAATATGGTTTTTATTTTTCTTAAGCTCTGCATATTTTGGAAAGTCTTTTTCCAGTTTGCTGATGAAGTCCTCATAACAGCGGAGTTTTTCTAAAATATTGTTAATAATAAAATCTTCTGATCGATTATTGCTATATATTTCATTATATCTAAGAGTATATTGAAGTGTGCCAATTTCCTTTCGCAGTTGTTTTGATTCCTCAATTATTTCTTCGGGAATACCGGCCATTCTTTTGGCAAGTTCATCCGAAATAAAGTTCTTCAGCATATGTGCCCTGCTTTTTTCCGAGACCTCGAACAATTCCATAATAAGTGAATCACTGCGATTGA
>JABUBN010000060.1_pt1 | contig 27422 bp, 29 predicted proteins | sample 7240341 | NCBI WGS metagenome assembly JABUBN01 (sample SAMN07256345, study PRJNA390944) | subsurface metagenome | isolation source: Methane hydrate marine sediment | place: Pacific Ocean: Eastern North Pacific, ODP site | reverse complement strand
AGAAGAATTCATTTTGATTGTAATTTGGCGGTATGTATTGCCTTATTATGTTGCTGTAAAAGCATTTCAGTTTCTAATTGGTTTAATTCATCAGTTACATCGATTGCTAAATCTATTTCGGGATCTCCGGCAAGAATATCGGCAGACTCCTCTATTTCAGCAACATATGCCTCAGAATCCTCAGCTATCTCTGCAATTCTTACAGGTGATGCCTTCGTGGCAATTACCTTTAATTCGTCCCTAATTCCGCTCATTAAATCGCCCGTCGTTGATATCATCTGACCCTCTTCGATAGCTTCTATCTGTCTTTCGATTCTGGATCGAATATTGTTCGCGCGATCTACCTTCATTTGATATTGTTTGTGTTGAATTAAATAATTTTTAGCTCTAGTTCTTTCTCCTCTCTTTATTGCAATTTTAGCGTTTTTTCTAGCAATCTCTGCTCTTTTATTGAAAGTTTTATTTGCTAACGCTATTTTTCTAATGTGAGATTTAGCTTTAATAACTAATTCATCTTTTTCTTTAGCTTTTCGGGGAAAAAGTTTTTTTTTTATTGCCATTACTTCTATTCACTCCTTTTAGAGTAATTTTATTAGTATCTCTTATATTATTAATATGATATTATTAACTTAAAAATTTAATAGAATTTAATTTAGTAAAACGATTCCTATCAATAAATCTTTTAGAGTCCAATAATAAATGAAAAAAATAATTTTAAATTTCGAAAAAAAGACCGACAATTTTAAAGATTTGGTGCAAGAAGCTTTTAACATGAATTTCCTCAATTTCTTGCTCTCTGAAGAAACTTATTCCGAATTAGAAAAAATTGAACGAATTAACACTTTTACAAAAAATATTGAAATTCCCGCTAAGAATCTAATTTTTGGCAATCTAGAACAACTAAAAAAAGAAAAAAGGTTAGGAGTAAATTGTGGTTTTTTTATGGAATTAAAATTAAAAAACGATGAAAAAGCAGTAATAGACCTTTCCAAAACCAAAGAAGTTGATTTTATAATAGTATCGGCAAAAGATTGGAAAGTTATACCTTTTGAAAACCTTATAGCCGCAATGCATACTACCGACACGGATCTAATTGCTTTGGTTGAAGACATTGAAGAAGCTGAATTAATGTTAAAAACATTGGAAATAGGGGTCGATGGAATCCTTATTACTCCAAAAAATGTCAATGATATCGTTCAATTAAAATCACTAATTCAGCCTGGGATTAAAATTGAATTAGCTAAAGCAAAAATAACTAAAATACAAAATATACCTGAGAGCGAGAGAGTTTGCGTAGATAGTACTTCTTTATTACAACCCGGTGAGGGATTTCTCGTTGGTTCAACGGCACTTGGTTTTGTACTTATACATTCTGAAACATTTGAAACAACTTTTCTGAATTCTAGACCATTTCGTGTCAACGCAGGCGATGTATCAGCATATATCTTAGTTCCTAACGATGATCCTGAAATGATCTATCAAACAAATTACCTAAGCGAATTAAAAGGTGGTAAGAGAGTCTTAGCTGTAAATTATAAAGGTGAAACTCGAATTGTTTCTATTGGACGCGTAAAAATCGAGATTCGACCAATGTTGAGATTTGAATTGGAAGTTTCTGAAGGCAACAAAAAAATCCCCTTGAGTTGTATATGTCAAAATGCCGAAACAATTCGGTTAGTGGATCCGGATGGTAAAGCTAAATCTGTTGTTGCTATTAAAATTGGCGACGAGGTTTTAGTACATATTGGACCAGGAGCGACTCATTTTGGAACTGCCATAGAAGAATCAATTTTGAAGAAATAATCTTTTAATTAAATAAATTTATAATATCCTAATAAAATAAAACAAAAACCTTTTGATTAATATGACAATTTATTGGGCGCCAATGCTTCATGCTTACCAACCTCCATACCAGGATGTTGGTGTTTTGCGAAAAATTAATAAAGAGTGTTATAAACCTCTATTTTCTATGTTAGAAGAGCACGAAAATATCAAAATCAGCCTAAACATAAATAGTAATCTTATTGAAATGTTCCATGAATGTGATTTAGAGGATACACTGGAGTTATTAAAAAATTTAGTTTCTGAAAACAAAATTGAAATTCTCGGAACTGCAAAATTTCATCCTATTCTTCCCTTAATACCAGAAAAAGAAGCTCAAAACCAAATTCGATTAAATGAGGAGATTAATAGGTTGGAATTTCAAAAATGGGAGAGAAAGGGTTTTTTTCCGCCCGAAATGTCTATTAACTCTAAAGTTGCCAAATTTATTCAACAGTTAGGCTATAAATGGGTAATAATGAGCGGACTTGCTTGTCCAATTAAATGGCCCTATGATTACATATATTGTTCTCCAAATGGTTTACAGCTCTTTTTCAGAGACGATATTTTAAGCAACAAAATATCATTTAATCATATTAATGCAAAAGAATTCGTCAAAGATTTAAATGAAATTTTTAAAGACAAAAAAGGAATTAAGGATAAAGACAAATATATTATCACTGCGATGGATTCTGAGACATTTGGTCATCATATAAAAAAATATGAAAGAACATTTTTGAGTAAAGTTTTTGAACTTATTAACTCTCAGAAAGAAATTAAGATTGTTTTTATATCCGATTTAGATAGATATTTTCCGATTCATAAAGAAAAAATAATTCCACGAGATTCAAGTTGGAGCACTACTCATGAGGATATAAAGGCACACATCCCGTTCCCATTGTGGGATCATCCTGATAATAGCATCCATAAGTTATATTGGAAGATAATGAGAAGCTTAAATAATTTAATGACCTTGTTAGAACACCTAGATTTAACTCAAGATTGGGAAGTAGAAAATTATTATAACACAGCTAGATGGTTTTATGATAAAGGAATTTGTTCAGATAGTACATGGTGGGCTAACCCTATTCGAGGGGCATGGAGTCCTAACTTGATTTATAAAGGAATTGAGTATCTTATGAGATCTGCTCTTAATGCTCAACTAGCATTAGTTCACGCTAATCAATCTGATTTAGGAGAAGGATATTTTGATTCGATATCACTTTATCATAATCTATTACTTATGGAAATTTACTCAATAACTAAAAAAAAAATAAATCTTTAACTACTATAACTTCCCCGTTTGTTTACAATATTACTTTGATTGTTTCAAATAACAATAAACTATATAATTTTTAGTTTATATAATAAACTAATTGCGCTTTGGTAGAAATTAATGCCCTAATTTTTTGAGTATAATGTCAAAAGAAAATGAAAAACAGCAAATAGTAAAACATTGCGTGTACTGTGGGACCCGAATTGAAGAAAACAAAGTCTATTGCCCTAAATGTGGAAAACTCGTAGTAAAAATCGAGCCAAGCAAAGAAAAAAGTCGTCTTCAGAAAATAGGGGCAAAACCACCTCAAAAAAAAATTGTTTCAAGAAAATGTTCTGGTTGTGGTTCAATAATAACCTCTTCTGTATTAGAACAATGCCCTATATGTAATACTAAGCTAGAAAAGATACCACAACTTCAAGAAGCAAAATCAAGTGAAACACCTCTAATTAAAACAGGCTATGTCTTTACGAATAAAAAGTTAGTGCTAGAACAAAAATTTATAATAAAAAAAGATACTTGGAATTTTAGAGAGGGTATTAGCGTTTTTGGTAACTCCCTTATGGCATATATCATCATTCGATTGCTAATTACTATGTTATTAGCTTTCCCATTAGACGCCTCTGATCCAATTGATTTAAATATTACAACAATACTATTAAGTCAAATTCCTGACATAGTATTCGGGGTGTATCCCTTATGGTACATTTATTCAAAAAAACATAATTTTCAAAAATTAAGGTTAAATTTTAAAGCAAAACCATTTTTAATTGCGCTATTAATTGGCATAATCGGCAGTATAGGATTAGTAATTATTGATAATTTCTCTTCAGTATTAATACGTTTTATGTACGACTCCGGAATAAATTTTTTTGATATTTTTTCTTATTTAGATGAGCAATCTCTGGTACTTCAAAACGCAGATTTAATCTGGGTAATCTTGCTTATGGTTATTTTATCTTTATCTGCAATTTCAACAGAATTAGTATTTAGAGGAGTATTACATAATACTCTAACAGAACGTTTTGAGAACGATTTACTAGGGAGGTCTTCAGTAATTTTAATAATCGCGCTAATATACTCAGTTCTTTTTCTATTTTTTACTTTACCAATAGGAATATATTTCTTTTTAGTGAATCTCATGGTTTTTATTTTTTTAGGTATACTATATGAAGTTAATAAAAATATTCTCACCACGATATGCGCCAGCATCATCTACAATATTGCTCTTATTATCTTGATCGTGTATTTTTAATTTTAAGATCACTTTTCATTATCCTTTAATATAAAATTTTATAATAAGAAAAATCACATATCTCTAGTGGTATTATTAGTAACTTTTATTCTTTTAAATACGATAAGATCTAAACAACTTGGAGAAAGAGAGATTGGGTAAAAGGTATTACACAAATAAAGGAAGCAAGGACAATATAATTTTGTCAATCGCCGGTCCTCACGGAATCGGTAAAACGACTATTTTTAATCTTTTAAAAAAAAGTTTGGGAACCAATAACAAATTTAAATTTTTTCCAGAAAGATACATAAAAATCCCTCCTTTTCCATTTGGTTCTTGCGACAAACAAATTGGTTTCCGCAGCGAAATTCATTTTCTTCAACAGTTAATAAAGAGAAATAAAAATATCACGAATTTTGATAACCAATATAATGGTAGAGTAATCATTTTAGATAGAACACCTATCTGTGTTTTAGTTTATTCAAAAAGCCTTTATCTTAAGGAAAAGGATTATAACCTTATCCTTGATATGTATAAATCAGTTAAATGGAAAGAAGATTACATCGTATATCTTACAGCTCAATCGGATACGATATTAAAAAGAATTATTCAAAGAGGCTCTATTGATAAAACCAGAAAAGAGTGGAATGAAAGCGACAAAGAGTATTTGTTAAAAATTCTTTCCTATTACAATCAATTTCTATTATCCAAAACTCAAACTAAAAAAATATTCATAATCGATACAGATAAATTGACCACAGAAGAGGTTGTAGAAGAAATTAAAAAAATAATAGCCAATTTATCTGGTTATTCGTTCAATAAACTTATTAACTCTCCCTCTACGCAAAATTCTACGCAAAAGAATTTAAATGATTTTATGTAATCAATTATAATAAAATATATTAGTATAGATTTTATGATATAAATTAAGAGAATATAATATTATTGATTTTTAATTAACTTTAACTAATAAAGCAGTTTGATTTAAAATGTCGTCCCTTGTGCAAGGTATTCGCGAAAATATGATGAAAATTTTGAGGATCGAGGAAGATAAAACCGATTTAGAAAATTTAGCTGTTTTATCTAGAGTTGGTATGAAAGTAGCTTCTTCTACTTCTTATGAACTTGATGCAGATGCAACTTCCGCATCGAGTACTGCATTGATAGATTTGGGGTTGAGGTTAAGTGAAGCAACAGCTCATGGCGCTTTAACAGAAATTATTCTTCATAATACCTCTGGGTATAGTATCATTTTAGCAATTAACGACGAATATCTTGTATTTGGTGGTTTAAAAAATGTATACCGAATAGGTTATTACCTTGGTTATTTACGCGAATTAGCATTAAAGTTGAATATATTAATCTCAGGGGTAGAAATAACTGAAATGACTCTTTCTTTAGAGGAATCCGAAAGAGCTAAACTAAGGGAAGAGCAAGAAAAAGAGGAAGTAGTTGCAATAGTTAAACCTAGTATCGAAGAAGATAAGGCTGCATTAGACGGCTTATTAGGGTTTTTAGACAATTGGGAGAAAGAAGGGAGCGACATTGGAGAGATTGAAGCTAATAATGAAAATAACATTGTTTCGATCCCTTCATCTCTTGGCTTAGAATATGAAAGGCAATTAGAACACGCCACTGAGGGCATGGAAACTCATGTGCCGATTTCTCCAACTACTCAAAGCATTGAACCACAATTCAAAGTTTATGACGACGAAATTCCCCCAGTACCCCTTGAAGATTATACTCCGATGGAAATCGAAGAGGATCCCAGTTATCAAGAGCCTCAAATCGTGCGGGAACAGCCTTTACAGGAGGACTTGCTCTCCCTCGAAGATCTTCCACCACCCGATTTTAATACTCAATTTGTAGAAGGTGCTTCAGAGTATGATACTGAATTTGTGTTAGAGAAAGAGTCGGCAACCTTTGAAAATGTATTAAAAGACCTCGGATGGGACGAGGAGGAAGATTAATTAATTTTAAAATCTATTCATGTGTCAAAAGAATCCAACTTTTTCTTAATAATGATTTTTCTTCAGTTAAATTGATAATAAATATTAAATACATTCTTCTCTAATCTATAAATGTTATTAATTTAATAATAAAAAACAAATATAAAAAAAAAGTGAATTAAAATGAGTGAAACAGAAGAACCGCTAAGGGAAAAAACTAGTACAGGAAGACAAACCATTTATGCATTACCAAGATTAGGAACATCTTTAGTGTTAGGAATCGAGAGCTGGGCTTTATTAACTCTCTATACCTCAGGATATGGATTAGCACCTTTATTAGCTGGCTTTGCAATCGCAATGGGTTATTTAACTATAGCTGCAGCCCAGTTCTTACTTGGATGGCTTAGTGATGCTAAATACACAAAATTGGGAAGAAGAAAACCTTATATAATTGTTTTCGCTCCATTATTAGGAATTTCCATAATTTTCTTATTATTACCAAGCTTGATTTTACCTGATCTTAATGATAAAAATGCATTATTTCTTTGGATGTTAGTTTGGGATATTGTTTTTAGAGCGAGTTATGCTGTTACAACACCCTACCAAGCTTGGATGGCTGAATTATTTGAAGTAGACGAAAGACCAAAGGTTTCTCAATTACAAAATACATTTAATTGGATAGGAAATGCAACCATGGCGATATTTACGTTAATAATTTTAACAACTTACGCTAGAGCACTTGAAACAGATATAACTACTTCCCCGCCTATAGAATATTTATTACCAGCAATAATTTTTGGAGTTCTCGTTGTTTTGTTGTTTTATCTTATTGCATTTTTGATACCTACAGAACCACATTTTAAGATAGAAATTAGTTTAAAAGAGAGCCTCAAAGCAACAGTAAAGAACAAAAACTTTATGTTAATTGTTTTGATGATTGGTATTTCTGGTTTAGGTTGGTCAATGATGGTTACTGGTATGTTAAAATATACCCAAGATGCACTACACTTAGGAACATTAGAGTATATTATTGTTGCAGTTGTTTTAATATTATTTATTTTTGTTTTCTTGTATTTCTGGAGAAAGAGAATACAAAAAAAAGGGAAAAAGGCTACATTATTACTTGTGTTCTTACTAGCCGTGTTTTTTTTCCCAGTCACATTATTAGCTTTAATTCCAATGGAATCCTACTTAATATTAGGAATAATCTTTATGATGGGTATTGCGGCGATACTAGGTGGCTGGTTTTTATTCCCCTATATTGTATATGCTGATGTTGCCGAAGACGATGAAAAAACAACGGGTGAATTAAAAGCAGGAATATATGCTGGATTTCCATCTATAATCCTTAATATATTTCAAGCAGTTGGAGCTATACTTATTGGAGCACTTTTTGAATTACCCGATATAGTAGTAGGAATTGGAGATCCATTTTCATTAGGTTTATTAGTATTCGGACCAATATGTTCTATCGTTTTACTAGTTTCTTATTTCTACACTAAGAAATATGTGACTCTTGATTTTGAATGGGAGAAGTAAATAAATTTTTTTTTTTTTTAATTAGTTAGTTTTTAACGAACATTTTATTTATGGAACAAGATCATTAAAAACAAAAGCAATACCTAATTATTTTACTAGAGTATGGATATTTTTGACAAAGTTTTAGAGATTTACCAAGAATATTACATTTGCCCACATTGTTTAGGTAGAATGTTCTCCTTGTTAGGAACTGATACAACCAATTACGATAGAGGTATATCTCTCTTGCTGGCAATTACTATGGAAAATCACAGAGCATATTTAGCCCGAGACGAAGACCACGAGAGTGCTATCGTTAAGTTAAGAACGCTAGCAGAAAAAGCGTTATACGCGCCCGCTCAAAGTGTTTTGAAGAAAGAAGGTTTTGAATATAACAAGGTTAGTGTAGTTGAAAAATGTTATTTGTGTGAAGATATTTTTTCCCATATCCATAAATATGCCGAAAAAGCAGAAGAAAAACTCCAAAATATTGAGTTCAAAAACATTCTTGTAGGAACTACCATTAACTCTCAAATTGTCAACAGAGAAGATAACTTTAAAGCTCAATTCACTTTACTAAATTCTGAGTCGTTTAAAAGTCATTTTAACCGAGAAGTTGGAAAATGTTTATCAATAATTTTAGAAAAACCAGTAGAATTTGCCAAACCCGATATGACGGTTGTTTACTCGTTAAAACTTGACTCGTTTGAAATTAATTTGCTCATAAGATCAATTTTTATCTATGGACGATATAATAAGTTTCTTAGAGGGATTCCACAAACTCATTGGGACTGTAGGACATGTAGAGGAAAAGGATGTGAAGAGTGCAATTTTTCTGGAAAGCAATATAAAACTAGTGTAGAAGAAATAATTAGCCCAGAATTCGTTAATGAAGCAAGAGCAGAAGGTTCAAAGTTCCACGGAGCCGGGAGAGAAGACATTGATGTGAGGATGTTAGGGGAAGGTAGACCCTTCATTTTAGAACTAATAAAACCCAAAATAAGATTTTTAGAGCTAGAGAGAATACAAAAAAAAGTTAACAAAAGAAACAAAAGAAAAGTTAGAATTAATGAGTTAAAGTATAGTAATAAAGAACAAGTTAAAACTCTAAAGTTAGACGCTGAAAACACCAGAAAGGTTTATAGAGCCTTGACTTACTCTAATGAGAAAGTAACAAAAGATAATTTTGGAAATTTATTAAAAAAATTAAAAGATACGCTTGAAAACAAAAAAATACATCAAAGAACACCTGTCAGAGTGTCTCATCGTCGTGCCGATAAAATTAGAGAAAAAAAAATCTATCTATTAGAAGGAAAATTCGTTAAACCGGGCACATTTGAATTTCTTATTGAAACTCAGGGAGGAACTTACATTAAAGAACTCATAAGCGGCGACAATGGGAGAACAACGCCATCAATTACGGAAATATTTGGTTTTTCCATTGTTTGCAAGAAACTAGATGTTCTAAAAATATGTTAGTTAACTTGTTAAAGTTGTTAAATCAAAAAATAAATAAATTATGTTTCATATTTTGTCTAAAATACTTGATTTTTTAATAAAAAATAATTCAATATAGCGAAGGGAAGCAATTTGACTTTACATAAAGGTTATAGGAATAAATCGCGTCAAAAACATAGGAAAAATGTACGAGATAGAGGTTTGGGTTCTATAGAAAAATACTTAATCGATTATGAAATCAACGATAAAGTGGATGTTATTACCGACCCATCGCAACATAAGAGTGGATTCCCCCACAGGAGATATCATGGGTTAACTGGCACGGTTATCGGTAAAAGAGGCCGCTGCTACGAAGTTGAGGTTAAATTAGGAAATTCTAAGAAAATGCTATTAATTGGAAAGGAACATTTACGAACTAATAGGGGAATTGCAAAATAATTTATTATATTAGCTAAAAAATCAGTGATTTGTATGTCTGGACGTAAAATAAGTGAAAAAACAATTTCTATACCCGAAGTAAAAAAAATAATGGAAATAGTTAAGCAAAGAAAAGAAAAAATTGACCCTGAAGAGGGACTTACTCATTTTCAAGAAATTACATATAATTATGTAAATAAATTTGCTAAAATGAGCGAGAAAGATGCGATTAAAATTCAAAAATTTTTAATAGATAAATATGAAATCGAAGAAATTTACGCAATAAATGTCGTAAACATTGTTCCTCATACTATCCAAGAGCTTAGAATGATTTTAGAGAAAAGTTTCATTGGAAAAACATTTAATGAGGGGAAATTACAAGAACTTCTCGCTCATATAGAAGAACTTAAAACATCTTAAACGGATTCTTACTATATATCTTTTAAAAAGTGAGTTAAACAACGAAGAATTTATAAATTCTAATTGTTTTAATTTTTATTGAGCAATCCTTATTAAAAAAGGAATATTCAAAATTTAAATAATTATGCATATCGGGAAAGTAAACAATAAGAAAATTGGTCGGTATGGAAAGGAATATAGATCGATACAGAAGGCCTCCTCACAGACCCAAGTATCAAAGAAGAGAGCCAAGGAAAAAGAAACAATTTATCAAAAAATTTCGAGAACTAGTAATACTAGATATATTATTGCACGGTCATCCAGAAGAAGATAAACCTAGTTGGTCCAAAACACCAATTGCTCAAGTTCTTACTTTTCCGGACTTTGTCCTTTATGAAGTTAAATGTAATAGAGACTCTGAGATAAAAATTCAAGAAAAAAATACATATGAAGAGTTTTTGATACATAACAAACTTAAAGAAGTTTTGAAAAAAATTGATTATAAAGATTTAACAAACACTTCAAGAGCTCTAATTCAACCTATTCTTGAAAAAGAAATATTAAATTATGAAGAAGAATTCCTAAATTTTTTTAATAACTCTACATCAATAACTCCGAGAATGCATTCTCTTAAATTACTACCTGGCATTGGCCAAAAGCATATGTGGGAATTAATAGAGGCAAGAAATAGACAAAAATTCACAACCTTTCAAGATATAACTGACCGAACAAGTTTATCTCACCCCACAAAGCAGCTCGCTCAAAGAATAATCAAAGAATTGCAACGTGAGGGAATAAAATATTATTTATTCTCGAAAACACGTAGATATGAATGAATAAAATGAATAAAAGAGAGACTCAACTTATTTTAAATGAATTAGGAATAATACCTAATAAAAGACTAGGTCAGAACTTTCTCATTGACAAAACTATTGTAAAAAAAATAATATTAGAATCGCAAATTTCAGAAGACGAAGTAATATTAGAGATTGGCCCGGGTTTAGGCATACTAACAGAAGAACTATTGAAATTTTCTAAAAAAGTCTACGCCTATGAAATAGATTTTAAATTATTTCAATATCTTAAAGAAAAATTTTCTCAAATTGAAAATATTGAGGTCTTAAATGAAGATATATTAAAAGCGAATATTCCCCCGCATAATATCATAGTCTCAAACATCCCTTATTCCATTACCGGACCTATTTTTGAAAAAGTTTTTTATAACGAAAAACCTCCTCGAGGGATTTTAGTAATTGAAAATAGTATTGCAGAAAGAATATTTATACAAAATAAATACAAGACTTTCTCACGAATAACGGTTAGTTTCAACGCTTTCATGATACCTGTAAAAAAATACAATATCTCTCGATTTAAGTTTTTTCCAGCCCCAAGGATTGATTTATCTTTAATAATTGTTAAACCTAGAGAAGATATTAACCCATTTTTATTATCTGACAAGAATAGGTCGTTCTTTTTAAGGTTTATCGCTGGAATAATGCCTTACAAGAATAAAAACATTGTAAATGCAATAAATTTGTTTCTAAAGAATGAGAAAGTAATAAATTTTCCAAAACCAAAAATTCTTCAATATTTAAAAAATAAAAATTTAAGTAACGAGAAAGTAACAAAATTTAAAGTCGACGAACTCGTGAAAATAAGCGAGTTAATCTTTGAATTAATATATGAAACACTTTCAATTTAGATGGTGAGAACAATATACTCTTTTCCTGAACCAAAGATCAATAACATTTTTGACGATGTATATTCTCCTTCTGAAGATACCTACTTAATAATAGACTATTTTAGAGAAAATATCGATGAAAATTATTTTGATGGGTTTGAATTAGCTAAAATTAGAAATATCTTGGATATGGGCACTGGAACTGGAATAATCGCAATATTTTTATTGTTAATTAAAACGATTGTTCCAAAATTTTCACCTCAAATTTTCGCTTCAGATATACTTGAAAATGCTATCAAATGCGCAATTTCAAACGAAAACGCTAATAATTTAGAAAATAAAATAGAATTTATCCAGTCAGATCTGTTTAAAAAGTTTCCCTCTATTCTTAAGAACTCGTTTAACATTTTAATTTTTAATCCACCCTACTTGTCTTCTTTTAAGTTTAAAAGTGAAAGTTGGGATAAGAAAAACACCGACTATTGTTGGAATGGTGGAAAAGAGGGCTTTGAGGTATTCCTTGAATTTATTCGAGATGTCAAACCTTTTATTGATCCAAATCAAAAGTTTTACATTTATTATATCAGTTCTAGCACAACCAATTTAAAAAAATTGAACGATAATTTAAATATACAAGGCTTTAAGAACAAAATTTTAAAAAAAAAGCATGTCTTTTTCGAAGATATTATTTTGAATCGTTTGGAAAAAAGAAATGATTAAAATGGCCTTCTAGCTCTACGTTTTTCTAATAACGAGACTCCATAGCTATTTAAAGTTCTTGATAAATTATTAAATAATAAATTAACCTCGGCGGGTTTAAAAACAGATCTTCTATGAGCTTCAATTTGAGGAATAGGTAAGCCATAGTATTCATTCAAGCTAGAGATAGGCAAGAGGATAGACGATATCAAATCGGCTTTTTCTGAAGCATCTTTTAAAGAGTGTTTCTCGTCCATAAAAAACTCAATTCTACATGGAGTATCATGAAGCGTAGTTTTAAGGTAAAACGCATAAAAACTAAAGGGAAAATAATATGGTATTTCTTTCTTTATACCGGTATCCCTAATTTTGTCAAGTTCCTTTTTACAATTGAAGATACAGCTTCTTTCTGATTTCTTTAAAACTCTATTGAATAAATCTAAATCGGAAAAATAATTTATTATTTGCCGATAATTAATTTTTATAAAATCTGTTAATTTCGTAGTGCTTGGCTTCAACATCTGAATGGAATTCCTTAGTAGATGGGTTAGTGCTGAAGTTCGCGTATCTTTTATTGAGCCTATTAAAATTATTCCCTTTTCAATACAATTAGAATATAATGTTTGATATTCTTTCAATAATTTATCATATTTTATAGAAATCTCAAGATCTTTGGAAAAGATTAAATTTATAGGCATAATAACGATTGAGCCATCTAAAATAATTAAATCTATTGAGTTATTTTTTTCAATTAACTCATTTAAGAGTTTAATTTCCATAAAGGTCATATCCATAGAAACTTTAGTTTCCACAGCATTCTCTTCACAGTTTATGTAATTTGCTTGCACCATGTAATTATTAAACCCTGTTATGTCTGGAAAATAATCTATTTTAGAAGTATGATTTTTGTAGAAATAGTAATTCACAGCTATGGCTTTCAAAAAGGAAAAATCTACGTTCATGAATTTTTTTACAACAGAACTTCCATCGACGCTAGCAACATTTAAACCTCTTATGTTTGAAGGTGATACTTGCTTTTTAACTAGATTTTCTTTAATATTGTAATTAGGATATTTTATAAATTCTGAAAAATCTAAACTCTCACGATTATCGAGTAAACTTTTAGTAAATTTATTTTTTAAATGTTCAATTTCTAAGTATTTTTGAGCGATTATTTTTAAATCTATCAATAATAATTGTTCTTTAGTTAAACCTGATTCATTAGAACGAGTGGTATTTTTGATATATTGATTGGATTTGGTAATATTTGACTTTGAAAAATTATCTCTAATAGTCATCTAAATTTATAATGAAGAGAGTTAATATTAATAACGATGAGAGATTAAATTTTATAATTTTTTTCCAATTCGAATCATTAGAACTCTTTAATAAAAATGGCTATTAATTTAGGAAAAGATCCATCGCTACTAATCGCTATTACGTTTTTCGAGATTTTCTTAATCCTTATACCTGCTTTAATTGCTTCAAAAATAGAAAAAAGACCGATTATCGAAGAATTTAAAGAAATGGGCTTTCTACAAAAAACAAATAGCTTAAAAAATATTACTCTAAAAATTTTCCTTGGATTACTAATTGGAACCTTATTTTTTTTCTTTAGTAGCTTTGTGTTATCTATTTTTACAAAGTTTATAGTGCAAACTTTGTTTGGAACGCAATTTGTTGAGCAGGGGGTTGAAAATGCAATCACAACAGAGCCTTTTAATCCCACAATTACCCAATTGATAATTATTATAACGATTCAAATAATTATTGTTGGTCCGTGTGAAGAAGGCTTTTTCAGAGGTTTTATTATAAAAAAAAGCCAGAAGAAAATGAAGTTAATATATTCAGTTATATTATCCACATTTATTTTCACAATTTATCACGTTCCTCCCTTCCTCGTCCCAGTATCAACAATTATTACTTATTTTGGCTATTTCTTCACGCTTGGAACTTTATTAGCTCTAACTTTCATATTTTTTAAGAATTCTTTACTCCCGAGCTCTATCGCTCATTCTATGTTTAACATACTAATTCTAATATTTTGAGTTTTAAGTATAATTGCGATAAAAGGTTTAAAAGTATTGAAAAATAAATAAAAAACATACATTTAAAAAATCTTACAAAGATAAATATAATTAGTTCAATCGAAAACAATATTAATTAAATTTAATGGTTTATTAAATAAAAAATTAAAAGTAATTACAAGTCGCTTATACGGGTTAAGGAAATTGACGGACTATGATTATACTTGGAAGATAATGATGTTAGGTGATGCGGCTGTTGGCAAAACCTCACTCACTATCAGATATATCTCTGGTTTCTTCCTTTCGGATTTAAAACTAACTATTGGAGTAGATTTTTATTCCAAGACCACCAACCACAAAGGAAAAAAAGTCAAACTACAAATATGGGATTTTGGTGGCGAGGAACGGTTTAGGTTTCTACTCCATCAATACTGTAAGGGTGCAAATGCTGCATTCTTTTTATACGATATAACTAATCGTCTTTCGTTAGATCACTTGCCAGACTGGACTCAGATCATTCGAGAACATGCAGGAGACATCCCCATTATGTTAATCGGTTCGAAGGTTGATTTACAGGAATTTAGAGCAGTTCCAAGGGAGGAAGGGATATTAGCGGCCAAAAAGTATAATTTATCGTCATTTATAGAATTATCCTCCAAAACGGGGCAAAATGTTGAGAAATCGTTTGATGTTATAACAGATACTCTTTTTGAAAAATATAAACCGATTTAATAGAGTTTATTTGTTCTATTTCTTTATACGACTAAAAAGACATTTAATATTCGAAGTTTTTTTGAATGATAAAATACATTATAGATTTTGAGAATTAGAGATATTAAAAGGGAAGAGATTAAAGAAATTAGAGAATTAAGTAGACGTGAAATTGTCGAACAGATTTATTATTATCGAAATGGTAGGTTAGTTTTAGAAGATGAATATTATGATATAGAAAATTGGATTCTTGAAGAATTAGAGCAGTATATTAGGGATCTTTATGATCAAGGTGGAATTTTCTATGGAGCATTCATAAACCATAAATTAATCGGAATTATTGCTTTAGGCTCTAAATTTATGGGTAGTAATAACGATCAACTACGAGTGGTTTTCTTATATGTTGATCATAATTATAGAGATAAAGGTCTAGGGACAAATTTAATGAATTTAGTGATAAAAAGAGCAAGGAATATGGGTGCTAAAAAACTTTACATTTCAGCAACTCCTTCTAAGCACACAGTCGATTTTTATATGGGTTTAGGATGTAAAATAGCATCAGAAATTAATCCAGAATTATTTGAATTAGAGCCAGAAGATATACATTTAGAATTACTTATTTAACCTATAATTTTTCAGGAATTTTTTAAACCATATGATTGAGCTTGCTCATGTATTTTTTTATAACGTCTATATAGAAAAATAGACAAATAAAGATAAATAAGAAATGATCTAGAGAGTTAATATTTAATTTATTTCTTTATTAAAATCAATATAAAAATACATCAGTTGGGATTTTATGATTTTTAAAGAATTAGGCAACACAGGTCTGAAGGTTAGTGAAATTGGTATAGGAACAGAATATTTATTTAGGGAATCAAAAGAAACTACGATTGATGTAATTAATCAAGCTATTAAAAATAAGATTAATTATATTGATATTCTTTTCACAGTTCAAAATTATCTCGAGAAATTAGCGGCAGGAATTAAGGGTCATAGAAATCAACTTATAATTACGGGGCATTTAGGGACTAAAGATAATGAAGGTAGATTTCAAAAAACAAGAAATATTGAAGAATGCAAGAAATCGTTCTTAAAAATGTTATCTATCTTAGAAATTGATTATGTAGACATTCTTAATATACAATTTGTTACGCTGAAAGATTTACCTAAAATATTTAATACAGGAGGTTTATTTGAGTTAGCATTATCATTTCAAAAGGAAGGAAAAGCAAAATTTATTGGAATTAGTACTCATAACGCATCAATTGCCATACAAGCTGCGAATAGTGGAAAGTTTGATACGATCATGTTTCCAATTAATTTAGTAAATCATTATTTATCTAGTAGGGATGAACTATTAGCAACATGTTTGAAAAAAAGAATTGGTTTAATAGCAATAAAACCTTTTGCTGGTGGAAAGCTTTTAATGCGTAACCGAACAGTATATATTGCAAAGTATCAAACTGGAGGAATTAAGCTCAAAAAAAAGATTCCTCGAGATATAACACCGATGCAATGTATTAATTATGTAAATTCTCTTATAGGAGTATCAGTTGTTCTTACAGGAGTGAAAAGTGTTGAAGAATTAAATGAAAATCTCAAATATTTAACTCAACAAGAAATTGATCAAGATTTTTCATCGTTAATTGAATCTTTCAGGAATGATACAAATTAAATTGATTTGTGCCAAATTTGCATTTTATCTGGCCCCCTATTACTCCACGCAAAATAGGGTATTGCTGTGAGTATCTCGTTGTTTGAATTTTTTCCGGTAATGATATTAATTCCTCCTAACAGTTCTGTTTTATATTTAACAATAAATTCTTGATTTCTTGGGATAATAGTCTTAAAAATATCGAACTTTTTATTATCTTTCTGTTCTAGACAATAGATTAAAGGACCATAAGAAATTGCCGCTCGACCTCTATTATCCTTGATTCTTGGGTCACTTTCAATTAAATTTGGTTTCATTTTAAAAGTAAGCAGGATAATATCGTTATCTAACCAATTTCTTAATATTTCCACGTATTTCCCTTTAGAGAGCCCATCAGAGTGTTTTATACCATTAACTTTTAGCTCAGCGTCGATGCTCCAATTTGGAATTCTAAGGAATATCGAAAATTTTTGACTTTTACTTAAATTAAGGTGAATCTCTACCTTCCCTTTCCACGGAAAATGACTTTTTTGGCTGATTTTAATTAAATTTGAGTGGAAATAAATATTCGCAGTATTGCCAATGTATTGATGAACCCAAATGCCTTTTTCTGATGTACTATAAATATATTGCCCTAAAGATGCAATTGTACGCGCAACATTAGGGGGGCAGCACGCGCAAAGAAACCATTCTTTCCTTTCATCTTTACCATGTGAAATTAAAGGGTTGTCGTATGTGTATTTTTTACCATCTATAGATTGCCCCACTAACATCGCGTTGTATAACAGTTTTTCAATTAAATCTGCATAGTTGCAATTACACGTTATTTGAAGCATCCTCCAATTCCACATCACGCTTCCAATAGCTGCACATGTTTCAGAATAGGAATCTTTATTTCCTAAAGTAAAATCTTTTCCAAAACCTTCGGTACTTCTTTCTGAACCAATTCCTCCCGTAACATACATTCTTGCCTTATACATTTTTAACCAAATTCTTCTGAGAGATTTCAGTAAAGCGTCTTCACCCGTCTCAGAATAGAGATCTGCCATACCACAATAAAGATACATCGCTCTTACGGCATGTCCAACAGGTTCAAATATACCCCTCACTGGTTTGTTGGATTGAATGAAATTACCGTTTAAATTTTCGCGGATAAATCTTATAAAATGCTTTATGGTAAGTTCCGATATAAATTCGGCAACTTCGCTCTTTTGTATACTCGAAATATCTTTTCCTTTAACTTCTTTTTCAAACTCTAGATTTTTCTTCTTAACCAATTTTGTAATATTTCTCATATTTAGATATTGGTTTAGAACATATGTTTTAAATTTGGATATATTACCCCTTCGATTAATGAATTCTTTAGCGAGTTGCAAGTAACTAGATTTATTTGTTAATCTATACAATTCAATTAGAGCTAATTCGATTTCTTCGTGCCCTGGAACCCCTTTCCTTTTTCCTCCTAAAAAGGTTTTTACTAGCAAATCAGCAAATTTAATAGCTACATTTAATAGCGTTTCTTTTCCTGTTGCAATATTATGGGCTACCGCAGCTTGAATTAAATGACCCGCGCAATAAAGTTCGTGCATAATATAAAGATTTGTGAACCTCTCTTGAAGAAATCTCGTCGAATAGAAAGTGTTTACGTACCCGTCTTCAATTTGACTTTTGTTTATTAGATCAACGATTTCATTCGCCTTTAATTCCAAGTCGGGATCGCTGTGTGTGTGTAAAATATAACTCGTTGCCTCCAACCATTTATATAAATCTGAATCATAGTAAAACTCACCTATTTGAACACCTTTTTTAACACCTCCAGCTACTCTAAAATTGTCAATGTGGTGATCTTGCTCTAGTTTTTCGTGTTGTAAGTGAATTGACACATCTCTATTGATCTTTTGCCTTTTTGACCAAAAATCATCTTTAATTTGAATTTTATAGAATGGAACGTAAGAAAGTTTGTTATAGGGGCGTTTTATTAACTCCATAAATCTAAAAATTAAACATATATAATTTAATTATTTATTATTCTTTGAACTAGATAACTTTTCTTTTAAGCGATCAATTTTCTCTATATGTAAAATACTTACTTGTCGTTTCATCTCTTTATATTCCTTACTAATACCATCAAGCGGATAATACCATAAAGAAATTAATCCAACTACAATAAAAATTGCTGGAATTAGCCCAATCAATAACTTTATTCCAATTATTGCGCTTGCTGGCTGAGTTTCACCTACTCCTAAATTTTGATTAAAATTGGTAAAAGCGAATATAAATCCTGAAATCATCGCGGAAACTGATTGAGCTGGTTTAGTAACAAGCGCGTTAATCCCAAAAACATACCTTCTCTTCTCTGTCCCGTGTCTAATTCGTCTTTATCAATAATATCGGCCAATAATGTGAAAACCAACAAAGTTTGACCTGAATAGCCAAATCCAATTATCATAAAAGAAATATTAGCGAAAAGTTCGTTGTTAGAAAAGGTTACTAATATAAAACCAAAAACTACCATTATCGAAAGATAAAATAACGCTCTTTTATTTCCTTTCTTTTTGTTTAGATATAAACCTACGGGGTATCCAAAAATAGAAAATATGATAAACATTAATAAAGGGGTCGAACCAAGTATGTTGTCGCTTGATACTCCCAACACATCAGCCATATAGAACGGCAAATTCGATTGAATCGCAAATACTACATAAGTCATCATGAAATTAAATATCACAAAAGTTAAAAATGCCTTATTCTTAAGCGTCTTTTTAGTACAATACCATATACTTAGTTTCTCTGATTTTTCTGGTAAAAATTCAGGACGCTCCTTAATACCAAATGCTGTAAATGCTAAAAATATAGCCCCAAATATAGCAAGAATCAATACGATGTAATAGAAGGCCGGTAAATTTTGAGAAAAAGGAACGGCATCCAAATCAATAAATAATATAGGAAGGAGGTAGGTAATAGAAATCCCAAAACCAGAACCAACGCCCGCAAATAAATTTAGTTTAGCGCGCTCGTCTGGGTCGATAGTTAACTCTGCCATAAGCGAATTAAAGTTCAAACCAATTATCGTGAAAAAACTATCGTAAATAATTAAAGTCGTTAGTAACCAGACGAAATAGACCCATTGTTCGCTAATCGTGGGAGTAGCATATAGTAAAATGAAGCTTAACGATAACAACGGACCACCAACCATTAAATACGGGACTCTCCTCCCATACTTAGTGTGGGTTCTATCGGACAACAGTCCAAAAAGGGGGTCGTTAACGGCGTTCCATATCAAATAGACAAGCCAAGAAAACCCCCATAACAAAGGGTCTAAACCGATCATTTTGATGTAAAATATTAGCGTCCATGCCGCAAATAGCCCCGTTGTTAAATTAATCCCGAACGACCCTAGACCGTAAAAAGTCCTTGTTTTCAGAGAGAGTTTTTTGTATTCGAATCCCATTTTTCAAACAACTCTATTTTAAAAATATACTATATAGAATTATAAACAGATTTTAAAATATATTCTATTGAAAAAAAGATGTTGATTTTTGAAAATAAATGGAAAAAAATTCGCTGTAGAATACAACAGTTAAAATTGACGCATAGATGCAGTTACTAATTGTATTAATATACTCCTAAACTTGAAGTTCTGAAATGTTGCCGTTTGGGAATCTCGTAACAATAGTAATATAAGCAAAATGCGAGAAATATGAGAGAAAAGATAAATGCAAACGAGAAAAACAATGAAAAGAATTCCGTGAAGTTAATAGCTTTGAAGAATACAACAGTGAAAATAGACGCTATAGATGCAGTTACTAATTGTAATAATACGCCCTTTATAAATTTCGAGGGTTCTATCCATCGCCTATCCTTAAATAGATTCATTAGTGAAATAGAAATGCTCCTACTTGTAAAAAAACCAATAATATATACAATAGCAATACATATAAAATAAAGATAAAGATTAGATGATGAAAAAACCCATCTAAGTGATACAAACCCAATAAAGGGCTCGATAAGGGTCGCTTTCAAGAGTAGACTTGCGTTTATTAAGGAGAAAATTCCGAAAATAATGATTAATACCCAAATTAATAATATACCTGTAGCTGTAAAATTTAGCCTTTTATCGTAAGATGCTTGAACTTGAACATTAGAATTATTCATTGTCCCATTATATATAATCATAATTTCAACTTATAAAGTTATGTCATGTATTTCTTATTTCTTTTTTTACCTTTATCTTGGAATTTCATAGGAATGCGAGAATCACGCTTATAAATTTATTTTCTATAATCGGTATCACGCAACTTTCTTTGAAATTTCTATAATATCCAACACATAATTCAGCAATAGATATAATAATAATTAAAAAATAGTCTATTTCTATTGAAAAAAAGTTACCATAGTACTGGTAGCAAAATAATGAAAATTAAGACTAAACTTGTACAAATTATTGCTTCGGAAATAATATAATTCGTCCCTTCAAGATTAGCTTCGACTTCTGACCAAGCACCAATCTGAACCATTGCTTTATTAACTATTTGAATTCGAGGTTTATATACTATGCACGCTTTGTATCCAGCGTAATTATATAAAACTATAATCAACAAGGCTCCTATTAGCTGTATAACAAAACCAAATAAGAATAAAAACGCGTTTACAATCATTATTGGAATAAACAATAATTCCATGCCTGCTAAAACGATGGTTGGGTGCCTCGTAATCCAAGTCGGAGCCCTTTTTTTTAACACAGAGATAAATGCCCGACCAATTTGCCACGTGTAGTTATCAAACCCTCTCTTGTAAAGCACGATTCTTTTCCCATCTCGACTTAACCTAGGCACTGGGGATAAAGACTCAGCTTTTTTTAATTCGATAATTTCGGGTTTTTCGAGGTCTAAGAGTTTACATATACGATCAATTTCATATCTAACGAACTCCATCTCATCATTGGTATCAGAATCTACTTTCGCCATGATAATCTTTTAATGATTCCAAATTACCTTTTTAATAATTATTTAAACCTAATAATTTATATTTTCTCCTAAAAATTCAACCTATTTCAAATATCAGAGTTTTAATAACCATAACATTTTTTTTCAAATTTATAACCATTTAAAATGCCAATAAACATTCATCTCATGAATCTTTGAATTTTATTGCCTAAAATCTTTTAGCTACTAAACAATTTATTATTTTAGCGTTATAAAACTTAATCAAACAATATTAGAGTAAACTCTTCAACTAAGTAAACCTCATCATTCGAACTCAATTTTTGATCATATCTTATGATCCGATTTTGCTATTAATTTTTTTTTTTCTTATCAACAATAATTCTTTTTGTCGACCAAAATTGGAAGATAAAATCACTCGGATAAACTATGATCAACCAACACATTTAAATATAAGTAATCCTAAATTAAATATAATTACCATCATAAAATTATAAAAAAACATTTAAAAAATTAGTGGAGGAAAAAAAATTATGGCAGCATTTGCATGGAGTCCTTTACGGGCTTTAATGAAAAAAGCCGGAGCTGAAATCGTAAGTAGAGCCGCAGTTGATAAATTAATGGACTATTTAGAAGAATACGCCAAAGAATTAACTGGTTGTGCTTTAAGTATTGCTAAACACTCTGGTCGAAAGAAAGTAACTCAAGGCGACATGAAAATCGCAATTAACTTAATTTAAAGCGATTTCCTGGAAGCTTGAAAGCTTAATATTTTCAAAATTCTTTTTTTTTATTTTTAACAATATATATTCAATTCGTTAAATTCGTTATATTATTACTTCCTTTTTTTCCGGTCTTTTTTCTGCGTAAAAGAATCTTCCCGATCCCATGACATCAACGTGTCTAAAGTAAATTTCGTTAAATTCAATTTTTTGAGATTTGATTCCTTCTTGTACTTTAACTTTTTCAAACTCTTCTCTGGAATGTGAATTAACGATTTTTTCTATCATTTTGCCTAATTCGGAAGCTAATAGTTCTTCTTCAGATGGGTAAAATTGGCTAAAATCTGCTCCAATTGCGATGTTACCTTTCCGATATCCACCAGGGTTTTTAATAGCTTTCTTAACGTATTTTTTAAAGTATTTTACAATCTTTTTCAAATTTCCAGAGCTTGACTCTCCAACTTCTGCAAGAATGTCGTAGACTTTGCTTGCCCCTCTCAAATAATCTTCAATTGTATCTGGAGTTATTTTTGGTTCGTAATCTGGAAATAAATTTTTTTCACTCATATTTACTTATATTTCAAATCTAAAATAAATTTTTTTTTAATTTAGGATATAAAGATTTAAAACCGATTGTAATGTTTATTTCTAGAAAGTATTAATTTTTATTACACTTTATTTAGCGGTTGAAGTTTAATGACATTTGAACATGAAGTCCAGCCTTACTATATATTTAAGATATGTCTGCTGGGTCAAGGTGGTGTGGGAAAGACGTGTATAGCAAGAAGACTATGCTTTCATACATTCGACGCAAACACAAGACTCACTATAGGAATTGATTTTTACACTTATGACATCCCTCTTGTTGTAGATGGCGATAAAACGTATATTCGTTTGAGTATATGGGATTTTGGTGGACAAGAACAGTTTAAAAAAATGTTTAGTTATTATATCAATGGAGCAAACGGTATTTTTATGGTATTTAGCCTATTCAACCTTAATAACACTTTACTTGGCTTAGATTGGTGGTACGAGCATCTAATTAAGCAAAAACAAAAAGACACTCCGAAATTATTAATTGGTTGCAAAAGTGATTTAGCTGGTAGCCTTGAAAAAGTAGATGAGTTAGTAATAGAGAATTTTAGGAATAAACACAAAAAAGTACTGTTTTTTAAGACGTCTGCGAAAGACAATGTTAACATTAAAGAAATGTTTGTAGAGATGATAAAACTAATCATGGATACTAATAATTTTAAGTACGATAAAATTCTCTAAAGATATTTTCAAAACAATTTTGGATTTTTTAGAATTTAGATTTAAACTTTTAATTTGATAGTTTATCTTAATTAAAATAATATTAAGATAATACCAATAATCGTCAATATTATTCCTAAAAAACTTTGTATTGATATTTTCTCCTTATTCACCCAGTAAGTTAGAGGAAGCGAAAGTAATGGGCTTGCACTAGCTAATAAAGACATAACAATGGCACCAGCAGTGCGAGTAGCTTCAGTATATAAATAAGCTCCTAAAGAGGTGCCAATAATTGACGCTAAAAGTAAAATTAACCATGTCTGAGAGGGTTTTTTTAGAGAAAAAATAGTTTGATTACGATCGGCAGCATTCTTTTCTCTCCATACCATTAATATTAAGATAGCTAAAGCAAATGGAAATCGAATTACATTACTAATGATTGAACTAACTCCTTCAGCATTTAAAATCAGGTCAATCTGGTTTGTTGCATAGTCAATAATAACTAGGCCAATAGCCCACCCGAGGGATGCGGCTAAACTATAGCCAATAGCTTTAATAGAAGTATGCGCTATTATCTCATGTAATTTTTTTTTCCATCGGAAATTTTCTGAATTTGTTTTTAATGAATTATTACTTTCAGCTTTGATTTTATATTTTCCAATAATTATTATCCCCAGTCCAATAAAAATTAGCGACAGAATCATCTTTATTTCAAAAGGGCGATTCAGAAAAATTAATGATAGAATAAAAGTAAAAAGAGGAAAAGTCATGGAAACTGCTAAAGCAATTGTCGTACCAAGCTCTTTTTGTGCTTTAAAATAAGCCGTATCACCGATTACTTGGCCAAAAAGAAAACTACCGAATAAAATTACCCACAATTCCCATGGGAGTAACAAAAGATAAGGAAGGATTCCTAAGACAACGGCAATAAGGAAAAATGTTATAGTGCCGAGAGCAGTACGAAAGAAATTAATAAAAATAGGGCTCGCATAACGCTCTGTCTTTCGATAGAGCACATTTGATCCTACAAAAGTTAGGACTGCCAAAATTGCTAGTAATTCTCCAACCATAAAACTGCACATTCTCTAAAATTTTTTTCAAACTAAAATAAAACTTTTTGAGCAATATTACAAGATTCATTTACCTTGAACATTAATTATTTTTACCAAACAACTGTTCTCTCTTCTGACCATATTTATATAAATTTAGGAAAGATTTTGCAGCACTTTCTATTGAGGGATACACTAAAAATCCATCTTCGACTAGCTTATCGTGGAAAATTGCTCGAGATTCGCTTGGATATTGATGAAGAATAATGATAAAAACTTTTTCTAAGGATTCAGCATATGTTTTTATACCCTGTAAATTGTTGTAATAACCCTTAAACCTAACATCGTTTAAATCCCTCCAAGCGTCGGTTTCTACTATAATTAAATCGATATCATCATCTATCGCTACTTTGCATACCTTTAGAAATACTTTATCTGCAGTAACCCATGGCATATCAAAAGGGTTAGATAAACTACCGATTTTGATGGGGTAAATTTTTTTCAGTTTTTCTAACTTTTCCCCTTCGAACAATGGTAATTCTAAGCCTAATTCTGTTAAAGTATCGGTTGCCAATATTCCAAATCCTCCGGACCATAGAACAACTAAAGCCCTTTTACCTGATGGATAGATAACTTTTTTACTTAATTTTTTAAACTTTTTTATATAATTTGAAAAAAGGTAAGCGTAATCAATCAGCTCATCTAATGATGGTGGTATTTCGATAATCGTTGTTTGGTTAAAGATTGCATCCCAAATCTTGTGTTTAGACGCCATTGAGCCTGTATGAGTTAAAACTGCTGTCTGACCTCGTTCAGTTCTGCCCCCTCGCATAAAAAGTATTGGTTTTTTTGTATCTTTAAACGCTTTTAGTAACCTTTTCCCTTCATTTTCATGCAAAGTGGATAAACCTTCGAAGTAAACACAAACCAAATCAGTCTCGTCGTCGTCGTTGAAATATTGTAAAAGTTCAGAAACTTGTATGTCAATGCAATTACCTATGCTTACTCCCTTTGAAAATCTTAGGTTGTACCTTCGAGAACTAAATTTAACCATTTTGGAATGCAAATCTCCCGATTGGAAGATTAAGCCTATATTCCCGCTTTCAACCGGAAAAGAGGAGTAATACGCTACTTTTCCGCGTGGGCAATACAGACCCATACAATTTGGTCCTATGCTTCTGGTTTCTGGATAATTCATTAAAATTTCTTTTAAATCCCGTTCAATTTTAAGTCCTACTTCGTCAGATTCTGCAGTTCCAGCAGTAAAAATATGAACAAAATTTATTTTCTTTTTAGATAATAAATCTTTTAAATTTTGAACTACAATCTCTCTTCTAATGGATAAAATCAGTAAATCTATCGTATCGGCTGGAACATCGTCAATAGATTTAAAACATTTTATTCCTAAAAGTTCATCTTCTTTGGGTGAAACTAAGTAAAGTTTTTCTAAATCAAATCCTTGTCTAATAAAGCCTTCAATAAAAAAAGCAATTTTTGGTTTCGCTTCAATAATTAATACATTTGTTGGTTTAAATAATAGTTCTAAAGAATTTGTATTACTTTTTATTTCCAATGTGTTCCCCTAACTCGTTTATTAAAAGATTATTACAATTATAGCAATATTTGGGAACTGAATTAAATTCCGTTCCACAATTCTGACATGTTATTTTACTTTGAAGTTCTATTTGCTTTAAGTTATCTTCTTTTGTTTCTTTTCTAAAACGTTTAAAAAATTTTAAGATTAACGATAACCCTATCGAAATAATTACGATCGTAATACCCAAAATGATTGTTTTTATAATAAGTGAAGGAAAAAGAGCATTAAAATCTGTTTCTGAGTACCGGTAATAAAAAACGTAAAAGAAGAAGTTAGGAAAAAAGAATGCGAGTAAATTCATAGAATAAGCTTTCTTGAAATCCTTAAAAATAAAAATTGGTATTAGTGATACTAAAATCCAAGTAATATATACGTATATAAAACCAAAGCTATTGTTATACATAATATAATTTGAAAGAAGTTGGATTATCAACTTTCTTTCCTCTGAAATTGAGCTAGTAAACTCGATTTGAGAGTTATAATGAAATATAGACATTAATGAACTTAAAATTAAGATTTGAATAATGAAAAGCACTAATTTACTTTTAAAATAATTCTTTATCTTCATCACTAATTAATTAAAAATATCTATAAATTATACTCTTTGATATAAATTAATAAAATAAAAGATAAAAAAATGCCTAATCCGAAAAATTTTTAATATTTGCTTGCTTAAATTCTTTATAGTGCAGAACTTGTTAACTTATTCTTTATTGTATTATATTGTTAATCTAAAATCTAAGGGTGATTTGGATTTATGAGCTACTCGTTTAGTCGTACTAAATTAATTGATAAAATCAAATTCGGGTTGTTAAGCCCCGATGAGATTAGAAAAATGTCTGCTGCTAGAATAATAACAGCCGATACATATGATGAAGATGGACTGCCCATACCTAGTGGGCTTATGGACCAACGTTTAGGAACTATCGAGCCAGGACAGAGATGTCAGACTTGTGGTAACCTCGTAAGTAACTGTATGGGACACTTTGGTCATATAGAACTCGCCCATC
>JABUBN010000059.1_pt1 | contig 27454 bp, 15 predicted proteins | sample 7240341 | NCBI WGS metagenome assembly JABUBN01 (sample SAMN07256345, study PRJNA390944) | subsurface metagenome | isolation source: Methane hydrate marine sediment | place: Pacific Ocean: Eastern North Pacific, ODP site | reverse complement strand
ACTCATCGCTTCAACTTTTCGATCACCAATCTCTTTTGTTATCTCCAACGAGCTCCTGTAATATTCTAATGCCTTAGAATATTCACCAAGATTCCAGTAAATGATACCAATATTGTTAAGATTCTTCGCTTCAACTTTTCGATCACAAATCTCTTTTGTTATCTCCAACGAACTTTTGTAATATTCTAATGCCTTAGAATATTCACCAAGATTCCAATAAGCAATGCCGATATTGTTAAGACCTTCTATCTTACCTTTTTCATCTTTTAATTCTTGATAAATTTCAAGTGCTCTTTCTGCCTTTTCTGCAGCTTCCTTGTATTGAGCCGTATCGTGGTAGACCTTACAAAACGCAATAAGACAATCTGCTTCTTCTTTCCTATTATCTATCTCTTGCGCCTTATTGATCGCCTCTTCCAAACCCTTTGTTGCCTTCTCATTCTCCCCAATTAAATTTAATACCTTAGCTCTTTTCTTTAAACAGCTAATCTTTTCCAATTCTCTACCTGACATTGTTTTGTCATCTAAACATTCAATTGCCTGAGTGTAGAATCTGATAGCATCTTGATTTGCATAAGCGTCCCCTGCTCTATCACCGGCAATAATACAATACCCTAAAGCCCTCTCTCTGTCTCCGCTTAAATAAATATGGTGCGCTAATTCCTCAATTACTTCCTCAGTACGCCCCTTATAAAAGTTTAATAACCATTCACTGATTGCTTGATGATAATGTTTTAATTTAACTCTGCTTATCTGTTGATATATTATCTCTCTAGCTATATCCTCAGAAAAAAAATATCGCTCTTCACCACTCTCTTTTAGCAACCTCATCTTCAATATCTCATCCATTAAATCAAAAAGTTGACCCTCATTCATTTTTGTAATATCACGTAAAAAAGCAAAATCAAATTCTCTCCCCATTACTGCCGCATATTCCAACAGGCTACATGCCTCGGTGCTTAGCATACCCAATTTCCTGTCAACCACACCCTCAACCGAGTAAGGAATAACAGCCTTTCTACTTTTATCAAATATCCACTTGTCTTTATCCCAGATGAATGCATCATATGTTTCTAATGATTTCATTAACTCTTCAATGAAAAACGGATTACCACCCGTCTCCTTGAATATGTAATCGATGAGTTCGGAAGGTGGGATGTCATCTATCATCAAGGAAAGCATACGCGCAACATCAGCAGGCTCCAAGGGTTCAAGAACCACCCTCTCATATAAACCCTCATGCATCATTAAATGCAATATATTTTGAAATGAGCTACTCCTTGCTTCTTCAACACGATAGACAAAAAAGAAAAAAATAGAACTATTCTTTAATGCCCTGATTAAATAATGGAGGAGTTCCATTGAACCATTATCTGCCCAATGAATATTATCTAAACATATAAAGATCGGTGTTTTTGAAGCACACAACGACAAGAATCTCCGTACCCCCTCAAAAAGACGAAACTTATCGAGCATAAAAATGTGTTCATTTACCTGATCTGCTCTACCAGATAATTCAGGCACTATCTTAACGAGTTCAATCTGATATGCCTGGGGTATTTCAAAGACACTCCCTTCACCTGCTTTTTTAATCACTGCACGAATAATCTCCCGGAAAGGATAATAGGGAATCGACTTTGTTGTGGCTGATAAATTACTCTTCAAAAATTGAATATCTTGAAAATCAGAATCCTTTTCAATCTCCTGAACTAATCTTGTTTTACCAACACCAACCTCACCACTGATACATACCGCACCACCATTACCCTCAAATATCGGCCTAATAAATCCTCTAATCTTCATGAGCTTTGAATCGCGTCCAACCGTCTCTTCAGTCGGAATAATCAATGTTTTCTCCTCTTTTTCAAAAATACCAATCCGGTCCCGACCATGCCTCTTGGCACTATACAGATTCCTGTCTGCAATCTCAAAAAGTGTTTGCCAATCCCGAGCATCCAGAGGACATGAGGCTATCCCAATACTCAAGGTTAATCTTATCTGGGCAAACTCTTTAATTCGACACCACTCGATAAAACGCTGGGAGATCATTTTTGCCTGTTCATAATTGGCATTGGGCAAAATACAGACAAACTCATCACCACCATAACGAAATACTGTATCATCCGTTCTTAATAATGCCTTGATAAATATACCGAATTCTTTAAGTACCACATCACCACGAGTATGACCATAGGTATCATTAACATTTTTAAAATGGTCTAAATCAATTAAAACTATTGATAAAGGAATGTCTTTACGCTGAGCTTCTTCGAGTTGACCGGGTATCAATGTAAGAAGATAACGCCGGTTGTAAAATCCCGTTAAATCGTCAATATATTCTCTTCCAATTTTAGCCATATATAAATATTATATACGCTGAGCTTATTTTGTCAATCACGACAAAAAGATGGAACATTAGATTTGGGCTTGTCCAGCCCTTTTGATAAAAAGGCTGGGTGTAGAAGCGAGAATTTTTATGAAACGGTGATTTGGTTTATCTGGTTTGTCTGGTGATTTCCTGATCTTCTAATTATCTGATATCCTGATCCCCTTGTCTCCTTATCTCTTGGTTCTTGGAATTTGGCTCTTGGAACTTGTCCTGCGTGTCTTCAATGAAATGTGTCTTCAGGTTCTCCGTGTCCCCTTGTCTCCCAGTCTCCTTGGTCCCCTTGTCTAGGTGTTATATCAATTATTAAAACTCTATTCATCACCTATGGAACTTATTTTTGCAGTTGCTTTGTCCTTAAGGGTAAGGGATTCTGCAATCAGGTGAGCCTGAAGAAAATGTTCACGGGCACCTTCTTTATCGCCAATTGCTATTGATGCATCGCCGGCAAGCAATAATGCCATCGCTGCATCATCCCTCTTTTGTTTAAAATGCTCGCAGGCAATCAGATAGTTTTTACGGGCATTCAAATAGTCCTCTGTTTCAAAATACAAATTACCGATCTCAATATGTATTTCTGGTTTCTGACCAACCCTTTTTATCAACTCCATCAATATATTTATTGCTTCATCATAGCAACCTTGATTTTTATATGCCTTTGTTCTTAAGATATAGGCATCGAACAGAAATGCTGATGACGGAAATTCTGAAATTAGTTTGTCGATCATCGTCTCAGATTCTTTAATTTGTCCTAATATATCATATATTTTTGCAATTTCAAAAATTGCCTTTTCACGATATTTTTCATCATTTAATATTAGATTATAATAATATAGTGCTGAATCATATTTTGCCTCATAAAAACATATAACACCGAGTTCATTAGCAGCAAAAGAATAATACTCTCTATTTTGTTTATTGGCCAACAGATGCTGAAATACCTTTTTCACCTCTTGTATATTGCCGATCGTCTGGAAAATTCTGGCTTTTTCAATAAACGCCTCATTCACAAGAGACGAATCAGGGTAATCTTCAATAATTCTATTGATCTCAAAAAGGCTACGGTAATATTCTTTATTATCAAATAGAATTTTCGCAATACGCAGGCGCGTTTTAAGAACCAATCTTGATTTTGGGTTCTCTTCAACAAATCTCCGTAAGGCAAATATTAATGATGGATATTCTTTTAAATAAAATAGTGTCTCATGAATCCTCAATATTGTCGGTGATTCAATGTTTGGTAATGGACTATACTTTCTCACCCCACGGTAAACATTTAAAGCATCCTCATATTTCTCGATATTGAAATAAGCATCACCAATACCTTTCTGTGCCGCAGCTGCGTAAATCGAATTAGGATAAATTACAACGAGTTCATTCCAGAAATCAATTGCCAAATTATACTCTTTCCTTTTAAAGTTTATAGAAGCCAGAATAAATGTTGCCTTATCACCGTAAATTGAATTTGGGAAAATTTCACGATGCCACAATAATACCTCTTCTGCCTTCCCCCATAAGCCCATAAAATAGTCAGTTCTCCCTTTGTAAAAAAGATATTCATCAACTGAATCAGGTAGATTCTTAAAATGAATTATAGCCGAATCATATTTTGCCTCATCACTAAAGGTCTTCCCTAATAAGAATCGCGCCTTATCATTAGGCTCAATACATAAATATCTTTTGAGGTATTCTCTTGCCTTTGGAGTATTTTCCAACAGCAAACATACGATTGCCCCTTCAAACATAGACCGGCTAATAAGTTGTCTATCATCACTATTATTGATTACTGAATCGAACAAAACAAGACTTTTCTCGTAATCCTCTATTTGTGTAAAGCTAAGGGCGAGACCAATTTCTTTGTATCCAAAAAAATGTTCAACCTCGTTATATAAATCGATTGCCTCATGGTATTTACTATCTTTAAACTTTTGCTGTGCACTAATCAGACGATTATAATTTTCTATATAGTCTACTAATAAAATCTTATCAAACGAATCAGGTGTTCGATCAAAATATCCCATTGCCTCTTCAATTTTATTCTGTTTCAGCTTAATTATGCCTAAGTAGTAATTAGCTTGCCAGATATTTCTATTTTTTTCCCGCAATAAATTAAAGTACACGGCAGATTTGTCATAGAAGCCAAGTTGATAATATAAAACGCCAAGGTAGTAATAAATCTCAGGTTTCTTAGATGATATCGATTCAAACAGATCTACACTCCTATTTAATTCTCCATCTATCAGAGCACAGATTGCTGCACCATAATAGGATTCATATGAAGGATCAGTTGCTGAAATTAGTCTATAATATCTTGATGCTTCATTAAAGTCGTGCTGGTTTAGGTAACCCTCTCCAGTGAATAATATAAGAAATAAAATGCTACTCAAGAGGAACCTCAGCAGTATATATCTGTGTTAATCCCTTTGTATTCAATAAAAATACAAACTGAATTTGGTAACCTGCATATAAAGGATGATTCATTATTCTTGCAAAATACCTCAATATTAAATAATTCTTTTCTTCGTCGAGCGCGGCAAATTTAAATTTGTAAATTAATCTTTCTGAAACAAAAAAGAATCTTCTCGTTATCATCGGTAAAATATCTCTATCTCTCTCAATTTTAGTACGCAAATCATTTACCAATCTATCGTATTCTCCACCCTGTCTCAGAAAAATTGTTGTACCGTGATATGTTCCTTTTGTTATAATATCAAAATCGCCATCTCTTATCTTTTGAAATTCATTCCTTTTTGCACATACGAGAATTACTAATACAACAGTTACAAAAATTTTCAGAAAATAACCATCTAATATCATACATCTACTATCTAACATCTTCATCTTGTTATTATCTATCATCTAATATCCACCATCTATTATCTTTATTCCTCATTCTGCTCTCGGATGTTTTTTAATATAAATCTCTTTTAAACGTTTAGTTGTCAGGTGCGTATAGATTTGCACAGTTGAAAGCGAGGAATGACCCAAAAGTTCCTGAACTGCCCTTAAATCTGCTCCATTCTCTAAAAGATGCGTAGCAAAACTATGTCTTAATATATGGGGGTTTGTCCCTGCTGCTCGGGCAAGTTTCATAAGATGTTTTCGGACAATATATTGTATAGACCGCGTTGTGAGACGACCACCCCGATTGTTTAAAAATAGTTGTGGTGCATTACTTTTTCTATTATCAAGATATATGAGAACTGCACCCTTTGCCATTCTGCCAAGAGGAACGATTCTTTGTTTATTACCCTTACCTTTTATCTTAACCTCATCTCGATTAAAATCAACATCACTGACATTCAAACCAACGAGTTCACTGGCGCGCAGACCGCAGGAATATAATATCTCCATTATAGCTCGATCCCTCGGATCACTAATTTCTAAAGACTTTTTAATCTGGTCATACGTCAAGAATCCGGGAAGGTGTTTTTTTATCTTCGGAGTTTTAATCAATTGTGCCGGGTTTTCTGAAATTACACCCATTTTTTTCAAACCTTTAAAAAATGACTTTAAACTTGAAAGTTTTCTCGCCACAGTTCTTGCATCCATTCCATATTTCAATAAAAATCCAATAAAGAATGTAATAACTTTCTGGTCTACATCGGATTTCTTTTTTTCTCGGAGAAAATCAAAAAAACTCTCAAGATCTTTTTTATATGCCCTTAATGTATGAACAGAATAGTTCTTTTCCTTTTGTAAATACAAAATAAAATCATCAATTTTGCTGAATAGAAATTCTCTTTCCATTTAATACCCTGAATATTCTAATTCAATTTATTGCTTTGTCAAGGAAGAATTGTTATTGAATACCAGATATTGACATCTATATCACATTATATATAATTTATCTGGAGGTAATTGTGAAACGGATTGTTATTAGCATTTTTATATTTTTAACATTAACTTTCGGTAGCATAAACAATATAAAAAGACTAGAGTGGATTGACCCTTACGGCAGAAAACCGATGAAGCATAGTAAATGGCACAAAGAACATGTCGATCAAAAAGAACCGACAAAAATTGACAAGGTTTATGAGAAAATCACAAAAAGAAGACAAAACCTCGTTGACATTATCGTAAATGCCGGCGTATATACAGATATCATTTCTGAATTGAATGTTTTTACGCAGGATTTGATAAATGCCGGGTACTCAATTCAGCTCGATACTATATCAGGCATGTCCCATACTACACTTCGTAACCACCTTGCTTCTATTCCTGACCTTGTCGGTGCGATCTTTATCGGTGAAATTCCAATTGCCTGGTTTGAAACAAATGGTTTTGGCGGCTGGGAAGAGTATCCTCATGATCTATATTTCTGCGATCTTAATGGCACCTACATTGATGCTGATGCAGATGGTATTTATGATGATCACACAGGCAATGTGGCTCCGGAAATCTGGGTAGGAAGAATATATGCGCGGAATTTGACCTGGGATAATGAAACAAGATTACTAAAAAGATATTTTAGAAAAAATCATCTATACCGTGTGGACAGCTTAGCACTACCTCAAAGGGCACTCTCATTTGTTGATGATGACTGGTCTTATTGGACAACCTGTGGTCTCGATTTGATCTATTCTGATGTTGTAGTAATCAATGATGAATACCAGACTACTGCTTCTGAATATCGAAACCAACTCAATCAGGGATATGAATGGATACATATCTGTGCACATTCCTCACCCTGGGGACATACATTCAATTATGGATACAGCAGTTATAAAGGCACTGTATTCAATTATGAAATATTCACCCTGGAACCACATGCACTCTTTTACAATCTTTTTGCCTGTTCAGGAACAAGATTTGTCGAAGAGAATCATTCTGCAGGATGGTATATATTTATTGACCCTTATGGACTTTTAGCAGTAGGAAGTACAAAGACCGGCAGTATGTTAGAATTTGATGATTTTTATAATCCGATCGGTCAGCAGAATAAGTGTATTGGCGATGCATTTAAACATTGGTTTACTCTCTGGGGTGAGTATGACTGGGACTGGTTTTATGGAATGAACATTCTTGGTGATCCAACCCTCAGGCCGCTAGGACAGATTGAACTAACATGCTCCAGGAAAATGTATTCTTCAATTCATGCTTTTATGGATTGGCCCACACCAGAAATAGTTGCCCCTGATTCTGAATCAGATGCATTCCCTAAAATTATAGTAAATAACGATGACAAAGTCTGGGTGGTGTGGGAATCAGGCAGGTCTTATACAAATGGGCGCTCAGAGATTTATGGTGCATATTGTGATGCCGGTGTATGGTCAAGTGCAATGAATATTGGACCCCATGTATATTGGGATTATTCTCCGGCAATTGGTATTGACAACCAGAACAGACCGGTTGCAGTCTGGGCAGGCTATAATAATGGACAATATGATCTCTATTATAGTATTTACACTGGATCATGGTCGTCAAGACAAATGGTTCATGTATCAGACCCAGGATATGATATTAAACCAGCAATGATTAAAGATAATAATAATAACCTCTGGGCTGCATGGGAATCAAGACGAAATATTAATCTTGATATTTATGCAGCTTATTTTAATGGTTCTGTATGGACATCACCTGAGCAGATTACAACATATTCAACAGATGAAACAACACCGGTAATGGCAATCGATAGTCTTAATAGACCCTGGATATTCTTTTGTCGACGATTTGAAAATAATAGTGAAATCTGGGGAAGTTATTATACTGGTTCCCAGTGGTTAACATCAGGGCCAATCTCAGGGAGCCAGCAAAGAGCATATCACCCAACCTGCGCAGTGGATGAAGATGGTTTAATCTGGGTAGTCTGGCAATCTCTTGATACAGGTAATCCTGATATTTTTGCAAGTTATTTTAATGGCAGTACGTGGTCCTCCCTAATCCAGATCACAACCAGTTCTGAAAGTGATCTGTTTCCCTCATTGATAACCCATGGAAACGGCGCAGTATGTTGTGTGTATCAATCAAAGATTGGTAACGATTGGAATATTTACTATACATATTGTGATGATTCAACCTGGAGTAGTCCAGAAATTGTTGCAGATCTTATTGGCGCTGATATAAATCCTCAAATCACCTGCAGTGATTCAAATGAACTGTGGATCTGCTGGCAGAGTTATTCAACGGGAAACTGGGAAATAATAGTTTCGCACAGATACGGGTATGGTATTATTGAACAGGAAAACAGAACAACAGAACCTGTTCTCAGCGTGTCTTCCACCATATTTTCTGAGGGGCTGAACATCGTAACAATAAAACCACATCAGGAAATTAAGATATATGACATAAAAGGCTCGCTCGTAAAAACATTATCTTCAAATCAACAAGGCTGTGCAGCCTGGTATCCCGACCACTTACCAGCTGGTGCCTATTTTATCTGCATAAGAGATAAACATATTATATCAACAAAAAAGGTAGTATTCTTGCACTAAAAATTTTTTACATGAAATAAATTATAAAGGGGGATGAAAAAATCATCCCCCTTTATAATATGCTGCAGAATTATCTTAGTGCATTTTTCAATTCACGACCGGCTTTAAATTTCGGTGCTTTCCTTGCGGGAACATTGATTTTTTCACCAGTACGCGGATTCCGTGCAATCCTTGCCTTTCTTTTGGCAACTGAGAATGTTCCGAATCCAACCAATGATACCCTATCACCTTTTTTAAGCGCAGATGTAACTGAATCAACAAATGTATTTAGTGTCACATTTGCTGCCTTCTTAGAAATGTCCGCCTTCGCCGCAATTTTATCAATAAGCTCAGCTTTAGTCATATCTTGTCACCTCCTTTTGTATCAATTATATAATTATACTTATAATTCTTTATTTGTCAAGCCCCAAATTACGTATTTGCAAGGCTTTGAGCCACACCCTCGCAGGAGACTTAAGTTATATAGTGATTTGTGGCAATCAATACTACACTAATTTGCGACAACCGTTGAAATTTAGGCATTTACCCAAGCCCATTGTAAATGGGCTGGGTTTACGCGTTTTGTGTAAACCAAGCCGTTGCAAACGGGATGTTTTTAACAACGGATTACTATTTGAAAAATGCATATTAAAATTATTTTTTGCCTCTCTCCGTTTCACCGTTTCTCAACTAACCCAGGTTGACTTATATAAATACTTGACTATAATAATCAATGAAAACCAAAAGGATAGGAATTTTAACAAGTGGCGGTGATGCGCCAGGTATGAACGCCGCTATCCGGGCTGTAGTAAGAACTGCATTACACTACCAAATTAAAGTTTTCGGTTTTAAACATGGTTACAATGGATTATTGAATAGAACTATTATTGAATTAAATCACAGCTCAGTCGCCAATATTATTCAACGTGGCGGCACTATCTTGGGAACTGCGCGCTCCGCTGAATTTAAAACACACAAGGGCATGGAAAAAGCAAAGAAAACCATCGACAAGTATAACATAGATGCTCTTGTTGTCATTGGCGGTGAAGGAACAATGCGTGGGGCACATGAATTCTCAAAGAAATTCAATGCTGATGTAGCAGGCTTACCGGGTACGATTGATAATGATTTATTCGGCACCGACATAACAATAGGTTTTGACACTGCTGTTAACAATGCTCTGGAAGCAGTTGACCGAATAAGGGACACTGCTTCATCTCTGGAAAGGCTTTTCTTTATTGAAGTAATGGGCAGATGTGCGGGATTTATCGGCTTGGCAGTTGGCTTGGCGGGCGGTGCTGAGGATGTGCTTATACCAGAAACTCCAACTGACATTAAAGCACTCGCAAAAAAAATTAATAATAATATAAAAAAGGGTAAGCTGTCCAATATTGTAATTGTCTCTGAAGGTGATGAAGCAGGAAATGCATTTACTATTGCCGAAAAAGTAAAGTCAATCATAAACGAGGATTACCGGGTAGCAGTTCTGGGTTATATTCAAAGGGGTGGCGCACCAACTGCCAATGACCGAATCCTCGCCTCAAAATTGGGATATGCCGCAGTTCTTGGGTTAATGAAAAAAATCTCTGGCTGCATGGTTGGCGAAATCAAAAATAAAATTGTATTTACACCGTTTGAAAAAACTTATACAAAAAAGAAAAAAATCGACCCGGATATTTATACAATTATAAAAATCTTCGCCGAGTAACCAATCTACTCACTATTCTATCGTCATTAACAATGTAGTGGTCTGATTCACCCACGCCCATCGTGGATGAGCGGGGTTCATCAGACAAAATAACCCGATAAATTGGGCGACGACAATATCAGTACACAGTAATATTATTTTAACAGAATAACTCTTGTTGATTGTGTTAATGCAGCAGATGATAGACGTATAAAATAAACACCAGCGGGAAGGTGGTTGCCGATATCATCAGTACCAGCCCAATACACAGAAACCACAGATTTATTTGGATTACACAGATTAATAATAGGAAAAGAACGAACCAATCTTCCGCTCGCATCAAAAATTTTCAACTCCATGCCCTCTGCACTTCCTGTCCCGTAGGATGAATGTGTTATCCTATCGGGATGCACATTGCCAAAGCTGATTTTTGCCACTTCGGAAAAAGGATTCGGGAACACAGTAATCCCTGGAAGGTTTGCGGTTTTAAGGCGTGACATCTCCTCAACGGTGTTTTCATTCTCCCCACGCTTGTAGAAAATGTCTGTAGAAACACCGGGATTCAATCGTCCGTCCACCCAGACAAGATGGAGTTTATTACTGCGATCAACAGCAATTCTGGCCATGCCCCCGCCAGGGGTATAGGGCGGGTAAACAACCTGCATCGGTGGAATTACAAAGTTACCCAGAGTATCCAGTTTTGCATACATTATTGGAAATGCTCCGCCTGACTCTGTATCCCACACAACATGTAGATATTGCAAAGAATCCATTGCCATATGAGGATAATTGTTGTATTCATTAATGCTAAGTGTTATGGGTCCAACAAGAATATTAGCTTCCTGGTCGAGTTTAAGATATTCAATGCTGATGCCTGGACCAGCTGGATCAGCATAAATCATATGAATATTCTGACTTTGATCGCTAATCATTACTGGAATACCACCGGTGCCAAGAATTTTGTTAGAAATTAAAATATTTCCATCCTTATCTAATTTGGAATAGGTTAAGCTATCCGACGCACCACCACCTGTACGATATGCCATATGATTGTTAGCAAAACTATCAACCCCAATACCAGGCCAGATTGAATAAATACCTGTCGGCGAAATACGAATCCTGGCAATAAGCGTATCACCCAGGCTATCGAGTTTCGTGTAACTGATTTGATTGGTTTCTAATGGCTGTTCATCCCAAACGACATTGATATTTTTGTATTTGTCTAATGCAATTTCATGGCGGTTACAAGATTCTCCACCTCCATAACCAGGCATGGCTAAATTTGGATTAACAATTATTGACCCATCATTATCTAATTTTGCATAACCGATTCCATTACCAGTAGGCGATGGCTCAGTCCATTGAATATGGATATTGTCACTATTATCAAGCACCACTTTTGCATGTCCACCACAACTATGCATCGGATCAGATAATGCTGTTTCAGAAATAATGCAATTACCCAAACTATCTCTTTTTGTATAGTAGATATAGCCATCACCCCAGAAAACACTGTCCCAGATTACCCAGACATTATTATAACTATCAACACTAACATCTGGCTCATTTCTATATCCAGAGGTCTCAGGCGTTAATAGTATATCATCGGACCAGCCAGGAGGATAAGAAAACAAGATGCAAGATGCAAGATGCAAGATGCAAGATAAAATCAATGATTTTTTTAGTAATTTTTTCATCGTATCATCGATTTATCTCAACCGGGATTATTTTGGATTCGTTTTTTACTTTGATTTCAATGAAGTATATGCCATTGGGCAAGAAAGTATAGTTATCATCTTTGCCAAACCAGGCTAGATTATGAGTGCCTTGAGGCAAAGTTTGATTTACCATGGTCTTAACCAAATTTGCTTCAGCATCGTAAATCTTTATTTTGGTATGGTGAGTCTTCTTAAGGAAAAATGAAAGGGTTGTGCCTGTAGAAAATGTCTTGGGATTGGCATCACCATCGCGTAATCCACCAACCCAACCGTATAAACCGGTTCTCTGATAATCATGATGATACTGAGGCCATTCCAGCAGATAAGGCAAGACCTTACTGTCCATATTTTCCCAGACATGCAGATAGCCATCAGATGAAGACAGAATAACCTCATTCTTTCTATCACCATCAATATCGCCAATTACAGGAGATGATGGCCTACCAAACAGAGGCAGAGGATAAGGTGCAATTCTTTCCGTTGTGTGTTTAAATGCATAAATATACCCGTTATTAGCGCCAACTATAATATCCAGATACTTGTCGCCACTAATATGTGCAATTGCCGGTGAAGTTCTCACTCGTCTGCCCACTGTATCTGGCCAGGGATAGATAGGATCGCCATTAATTCCCCATCGCAGATGGACCCTGCTTGCATCATTGCCAAAGGTGACTTCAACACCAGGATATAGTAACCCAGGATGAATATCTCCGACTGCAGGCGAGCAGTTAATTGGTCCTTCGGTTTCTCGCTCCCATAATATCTGACCGGTCGTTGCCTTATATGCCCTGATCTTCTTATCACTGCCACCAGTAATGACCTCAGCATAGCCATCATTATCCAAATCTACTAATGCTGAAATCATGGGGCCACCATAATTAAGTGAATCAATTAACCCATTATAATTAAAGATTTCGGTTGAAGGTTCCACTAACCTGCCCACGTAGGATATTACTATTTCATTATTGCCGCCACTGACAATATCCGCAATCGAAACGCCAGAACATTCAGATTTACGAGTTACTTGGTAGGTAGTATTAAACTCGTGGACACACAATCCTTGACGATTATAGACAAAAATCTTAATCGGCCTTGTCTCCTCTAGTGTTGTTTTGGCAGCAATAACTACATTAAACACATCTGATACCCCGCTCTCAATTCTTCCAAGTGCAGGAAGACCAGTAAATCTGTAATCGAATGGATATGGAATGAGTTGTGGCCAATCGGGCAGAATATTACCCTGATAATCATAAACCTTGATTGACTCAGGCGAAACCGCAACAATATCAACAGTACCATTATTATCAATATCACCGAGCACAATGCCATAAACATTTTTAAAATATTTAGGCCAGGGCGAAACCAAATTACCTTCCGGGTTAAAAACATATACTGAATCAAAACTCGGGTAGACAATCTCGACAGAACCCACACCATCAAGATTAGCAATAGCCGGCTGTGAAACCTGAGAAACCTTTTTTGACCAACCTGATGGATAGAGAAATACTGATTTTGTAGTTGAAGATGCATTATTATACTCCCAGGATTCCTCAATTTCACCGTTAGGGTCTGCCTTAACCCAAAAATCACAATCACCAATTTCACCAAGATAATCATGATGGGTAAGTGCTGTATTCCAATAAACTGTTACAACTGCCGTATCTCGGGGTTGAATTTCTTCAATCGTAACCGTGGTGTTATAAATACGAACCTCTTCACAACCGACCTCAAATTTAACATCTACATTATGCGCCGCAGCACCACCAACATTCCATATTTTGGCCTCAATGGGAATCACATCATTTGTGGAAGGATATGGATAAGGTGATAGGAGTGAAATATCAATACCCTGCGGTCTTACTACTAAATCAGGGTAGTCTGGTAATGCGGTATAATCGCCAAGATCCAATGCCGGGTCACCAAGAAGACAGTAGTCTCTTTTAAGAATAAAATTAACCAAAGATCTGCCAAAAATCCATCTCTGGCGACACAGTATATTATTCAAGATGCTTAAACCAGATTGAATAAGTGCTGCACGTGTTGCTCCATAGAATGCAACACATCCACCGCCGCTTTTAAATATGAAATTCTCGCCAAAACATGTTGCACCAGGAATATTGTAAGGATGGTCACATTGAAATGACCCGGTAAAACAAGCCGCACTTAAAACTACAGGCAACCTATCTTCATTTTCAAGCCCCATTAAATTTTCAGAATAATACGCAGACCATCCTGAATGGCTTCCGTGACCATAATAAGCCGAAAGAATTTCACCGTGATTCAAATAATGGGTTATACTGTCCCTATATTCTTGCACGTTATTACCAAACTGCGATCTACGAACAGTCAGAGTATCATACTCAATATCTGAAAAATATGGCTTAGACTCTGTAATCCAACCGTCAAATTGTGAACTACCTGCAATGAGTAATCCTCTACGACGCCAATTAAGAACATTAGGTCCAACATCAGGTTCGCTTTCATAGTTGATAGTCTTTTGGGCTATGGTAACTAAATCTTCGACATCCGTTGCCTTTGCTGGCCAGCGTCCAAGCATTATATCGTCATTAGAACCTGAGCTTAAATCCCTGAAATAGTCCTCATCAGCAGCGTACCAAATATTTCCATCATAATGATGCCAATACAATCTGGTTGGCACATAATCCCAGTCACCAATGAATAAACAATAGGCAAAATGATCATCAGATATTGAAGGTGCATCCCAACAATGATAGGCGTAAACAAGAAAATTCCGCAGTGCCTCGGCAGAATCCTGGTACGGCGGTAACAAAAACTCTTCATATACATCCTCCATCGTGACAACACCAACATCAAATTGATTATGATTAACCCGCCACCGGGCAAATTCATCAATCCAGTATGATCCAGCTCCACTAATAAGGAAATCTTCATGGGTGACAATAATATAATCTGCTACATTATCAGGGTTTTGTAAAACTGTGTAGTAATGGACTGCAGGTGCTGGAACTGATTCAGGTTCCTTATCAATGCCGGGATAATTTAAGAGTATCTCTCTGCCAATCTCCTCAAACGGACCTAAACCATTTTCATTTTCAACAACCTCACCTGAATACTCTATCCTCAAATCCAATCCAGTATAAAAATACATCAGTTTTTGCTGGGGATTAAATTGAACCGGATACAAAAATACCTCAAGCACCCGCTGGTCACGCCAATGACCATCACTAATTACTTCATAAAATTTATCTGGATACAGGGTATCCTTTTGATAAAATGTGGCATCATAAGTATACACCTCTTTTGAACAGAAACAACCACTGGTCTCTTCAAAAACAATGCGCGGTATAGGATATATTAAATAGTCTTCAAATAATGTATAATCAGATTCATAAACAGTAATATTAAATTCACAGGAATCAGGTACTGCAATCAATAACCTGATATAAGGAATCTGCGGCTTGCCTGCATTTGTGGTATCCCAATCAATGAGTTCTTCAGGAATTGTAATACGTTTGAAGTCTTTATTGTCAACTGTAGTATCCTGTTCATTAAAACCGAAGACTGCGGTTCTAATGAAAACACCCAGGGTGTCTGATTTCATCACCTCTTTTACTGGAGGTAAAGGTGCATCAGAAGATCCCATAACCCTTTTCCAATCAGCATTTAAAAAGCCGATCAGGCATACACATAATATTAATACTTTCTTCATCACGCCTTCTTTTTATATAATATATTATAATTGAATACTATTATTTGTCAATAGATAATCGAGTGAACTTTGATAAATTATTTTTTGAGCTTTCTTGATTAGATGGAATCTTATTTCTCTCTTTGGTTTTGAAATTAGGATTTTAATATTGTTTGTAATTTGTCTTTTGTTATTTGGAATTTTATTTTACAAAAGATTATGTTGGGAAAACGAGTAATAGTTTTTCTCAGTAATTATTACATGATCGATAACCCGAATGCCCATCAACTCACCAGCACTGCGCAATCTTTCGGTAATTTTTAAATCATCTTCTGATGGTTTCAGGATTCCGCTCGGATGATTATGGAGCAAGAATATTGCACTGGCATTTTCATTAAGGGCAAACTTAAAGACCTCACGGGGGTGCACTAAGCTCGCATCTAAAATGCCCTTAGAAATTGTTGTATCCTTAATCAAAACATTCCTGCCATCAACTGCTATCACCTTAAATAATTCATATTTTAATCCAGAGATCAATGGGTAGTAATAATCATAAATTTCCTTTGGGTTTTTGAATATAATCTTTTCATCATTTTTCTTTGAGAGTGAACGCCTGCCCAGGTCAAGTGCCGCAAGCATAGATATAATCTTTACCTTACCAAGTCCCTTAATTTCTAATCTTTCTATTTCACTGACTGATTTCTGACTCAATCTTCTTAAGTTGCCAACTTTATTCAGGATTTCTTTTGCAAGATCAAGGGCTGTTTTGTTCTTTACACCTTTGCTAATAATAATTGCCAGAAGTTCGGCATCAGTTACACCATAACTACCTTTTTGAAGGAATTTTTCCCGTGGTCTGTCTCCTTCTGGCCATTCTTTAATCTTCATTTATTTAAACAACATAAATCGCAGAATAAAACCGGCAAAAACAATAGAGACTGTAGACATGAGTTTAATCAATATATTCAACGAAGGTCCGGCTGTATCCTTGAATGGATCACCAACAGTATCGCCAGTCACTGCTGCCTTATGTTCTAAAGAACCCTTGCCACCAAGTTCGCCTTTCTCAATATATTTCTTGGCATTATCCCAGGCACCACCAGAATTCGCCATCATTAATGCAACAACAAAACCTGAAACCAATGCGCCCACAAGTAAACCAATGACACCGCTTGGACCTAAAAATATTCCGATTAAAAGAGGAACAATAATCGCCATTAAAGAAGGTATGATCATTTCCCTTTGTGCAGCCTTGGTGCAGATACGAACTGCCTCTGCATAATCTGGTTTTGCCTCGCCTTGCAATAATCCTTTTATTTCTTTAAATTGCCTGCGAACTTCAAGAACAATGAGTCCTGCTGTTCTTCCCACTGCCTTAATGGTCTGGGAACAGAATGCAAAAGGCATCATTGCACCAATAAATAGCCCGATAATAATCTGGGGATTGATAATCCTCAAATCAATGTCCTTCAAGAATATGAGTATTTGACTACGATATGCCGCAATCAATGCAAGAACTGTCAATGCTGCTGAACCAATAGCAAAACCTTTACCAGTCGCAGCTGTAGTATTACCAATTGCATCGAGCGCATCAGTCCGTTTGCGCACCTCTTCTGGTAAATGCGCCATCTCAGCATTACCACCAGCATTATCAGCAACCGGACCATATGCATCTGTAGCAAGGGTAATCCCCAGGGTAGATAACATCCCAACTGCCGATATTGCTACACCAAATAATCCATATTCAGGTCGTTGCGCACCACCCGACAGATAATATCCGGCAATAATTGCTAAGGCAACAATAACGACCGGAGGAATCGTAGATAACATCCCAACACTCAATCCCTCCAGGATAACGGTTGCTGGTCCAGTCTTTGAAGCCAATGCAATACCCCTGGTTGGGCTATATGTATCAGATGTAAAAAACTCAGTTGAGAAACCAATAAAAATACCACAGGCAAGTCCAACAAGAATAGGCCAGTAGAAATTAAAATTACCAGGGAAAATAAATTTTATTAAAAGTGCGGATAATATTGCCATAATAATACTTGCTGACCACACTCCTTTTCTAATAGCAAAAAGTAATGCCTTCTGACTTGCCTCCTCTTTTGTCTGGACTAAAAATGTCCCTATTATAGATGACAACACACCTGCAGCAGCCAACAGGAGTGGTAATACCACTCCTGCCATACCAAACCCTGCAGCAAAAGCCAGAGCCATGGCAGCAACTATTGAACCAACATAGGATTCGTATAAATCAGCACCCATACCAGCAACATCTCCAATATTGTCTCCAACATTGTCTGCAATCGTTGCGGGATTACGAGGGTCATCTTCAGGAATATCTGCCTCTACTTTACCTACTAAATCAGCACCAACATCAGCCGCCTTGGTAAAGATACCACCCCCAACCCGGGCAAAGAGTGCCTGAAAAGATGCGCCCATACCATAGCAGATCATGGTTTGGGTAACCATGAGAATTCTTTCGTTTACAGGCAGGAAAGCATAAAACCAATTCAGAATAAAAAACCAGAAACTCAAATCCAAAAGACTCAAACCTACAACAACAAAACCCATTACCCCGCCGGAACTAAATGCTACACGTAGGGCACTATTAAGACTGGTTCTTGCTGCATTAGCAGTTCGGGCAGAAGAATTCGTTGCCTGGGTCATCCCAATAAAACCGGAAAGCGCAGAAAAGAATCCACCTGTTAGAAAAGTAAAAGGAACAAAAATTGGCAGCATTTTAGTAAATGTAAGAACCAGAAGAATTACAAACACAATGGCAAAGATTAATGCGACCAGTCGGTACTGACTTTTTAGATATGCCCTTGCACCTTCTCTAATTGCCTGGGCAATCTCGCGCATCAAATCTGTGCCCTCGTCAAACTTTTTGGTTTTTCTCGATAAATAAAAAGCAAATATTAGAGATAGGAATGAACCAGCCGGTGCTATCCAGAACAATAAAAGCATCTCACCCCCTTGAAACGCGGATGGACCCCGTTAAATAATACTAATCTCAAAGCAATTACTCCATAGATTGTATTCATTGCTAAACTATAAATTTTATCAATATCAAGAATCTCGTATTTAAATTGCATTATTCACACAAATCGTCATTGCGAGCCTCGATTTATCGAGGCGTGGCAATCTCCGGTGTTTACGATAAATAACGAGATTGCTTCGGGACTCAGTCCCTCGCAATGACAAAGGAAAAAATAGGGTGGACGCAGATAATGGTTTCGTATTCGTGGTTCGTATTTCGTATTCGTTAATTTGTGCTTTGGAATTGGATATTCATCCACGCCCATCACAGATGAGCGGGATTCACCCACGCCCCTCGAAGAGGAGCGGGGTTCATTTGTAATTTGATATTTGGAATTTGTCATTATTTTTCTAAATAACATATCCTAGGTAATCTTCTTTTATGCTCGCTTTGTTCTATCCTAAATTTCAATTTCTTTGCGACATCGCCTTTTATTTGATTTTTCTCAATCTCCTGCAGTGTTTTATCCATTACATCATAAGAAAATCCGATTTCTCCCTCATCAGTCTGTCCTTGCCACAGGCCTGCGCTTGGCACTTTTTTTATAATCTGCTCAGGAATACCCAGCACCCTTGCGATTTCTCTTACCTCAAACTTATACAAATCACCAAGCGGTAGAATATCACAGGCACCATCGCCATATTTTGTAAAATAACCAAGGGATATTTCAGTTTTATTACCGGTGCCGCAAACAAGATAATTATTAAGATTTGCATAATAGTATATAAAGACCATTCTTAAACGTGCCTTTATATTACCGAGTGCAACCTGATTATTATCGGGCAGGAATTTAATTAAATTTCTATAAATCGGTGTTAAATCGATATATTGGGTTTTTAAGTTAATTTGTGAAGCAACCTCTGCGGCATCATCAAGATCCTGGACATTAGATTCAATCGGCAATATCAATCCAAGACACTCCTCTGTTGCCTTTTTTACCAATGCCGCGCAGACCGATGAATCCAAACCACCGCTTATCCCCAGGACAAAACCCTTTGTCTTTGTTTCATTCAATTCATCTTTTAACCACTGAACGATTTTATGAATAACATTTTCCCACATATAACCCCAGATTATACAAAAAACCAATTAAAAATCAAGAGTTATTTGCCCCATATTTTATCGTAGAAGTATATGAAATTCATACTTCTTATCAAACACTCAATCAGTTTTGACCAACATTTTCCTACTTGATTTTTAAAATAATATGTGGATAATTTTATTAATGAAAAATAAAGAGCTGGCAAAGATTTTTAGCCGCATTGCTGATGCTCTGGAATTAAAAGGCGCTAATGTTTTTCGTATTGTAGCATATCGTAAAGCCGCACGCGTGCTTGAGGATATGATCGAAGATATTGAAGTATTGAATAAACAAGGCAGACTTGCTGAGCTACCCGGCATTGGCAAGGCAATTGCTGAAAAGATTAATGAATATCTCTCTACTGGCAAGATGAAAAAATATAAAGAGGTAACCAAAGGCATTCCAAATACTCTGCTCGACATGCTCGATATACAAAACCTCGGTCCAAAAACACTTGCCTTAGCAAATAAGATGCTTGCAGTAAAAAATCAAAAGGACCTGAAAAAGGTTATCAAAAACGGCAGCCTTGCAAAACTGCCGCAAATGGGCGAAAAAAAGGTCGAAAACATTAAGAAAGGATTAGAACTGTATGAACGAGCTCATGAAAGACTTTCTATTGCAGTCGCGCAAAAAGTCGCAAAAGAGATTATTGATTATATAAAAAAGAATGCCAGAATAAAGGATATCTCTTCAGCCGGGTCTTTACGCCGCTGGAAAGAGACAATTGGAGACATCGATATTCTTACTACTGGAAAAAATGGATCAGAAATTATCAAGATATTTACAAAATTTCCCAAGACCGAACAAATATTAGCTGCCGGTGAAACAAAGGGTTCAATTATTGTCAAAGGCGGTATCCAGATCGATTTGAGGATTGTTGAACCAAAATCTTATGGTGCCGCACTCCAGTACTTTACCGGTTCAAAGGCGCATAATATCAAATTACGTAATATCGCCAAATCAAAGGGATTGAAATTGAGTGAATATGGTGTATTCAAGCGTAAAAAAATGGTTGCAGGTAAAACTGAAGAAGAAGTTTATAGAATTCTTGGTTTAACATATGTTCCGCCAGAATTACGGGAAGACCACGGTGAAATTGAAGCTGCATTAAAAAAGAAATTGCCCAAACTTATTAAAATGAAAAACATTAAAGGTGATTTGCACATGCACTCTGTATATTCAGATTCTACAGCTACAATCAAGCAACTCGCAGATTTTGCCCGAAAACTCGGCTATGAATATATATTGATAACCGACCACTCGCAATCTGTAAAATATGCCCATGGTCTGGAACCAAAAAGATTATACAAACAATGGAAAGAGATTGATAATATTAATAAACAATTTAAAAAATTGCGTGTTTTAAAGGGAGTTGAGGCCGATATTCTGAAAAGTGGTGAACTGGATTATCCTGATAAAATTTTGAAGCAATGTGACCTTGTCGTCGCTGCAATTCACCAGGGCTTTACAAAAAATGTTACAGAAAGAATCTGTGCGGCAATGGATAATCCCTATGTTGATATAATTGCCCATCCAACTGGCAGACTAATCTCTCAACAAGAAGGTTATGTAATCGATATCCATAAAGTAATGGAAAAGGCAGCACAGACACGTACCTGGCTTGAGTTAAATGCCTATCCGGATAGATTGGATTTAAATGATGTCAACTTGAAGGTTGCAAAGGAGATGGGCATAAAGATTTCAATCGGCACTGATGCCCACAGTGCAGAAGGTCTTTTGTGGATGAAGTTTGGTGTTGCTACAGCGCGAAGGGGCTGGCTTGAACCTAAAAATGTAGTAAACACCTATTCATTGAAAAAGTTACAAACAACGAGGAAAATAAATAAAAACGGAGTCAATTAATCATCAGGTAAGAAATTTCGAATGAATCTTAAATTTCAAGACCTGCCCCAGTTACTTAGCCTCATACCCTCGCAGAATATCCTGGGCAGTGGTGGCAACAAATTGATCTTTATGATTGGTCGCATCATGTAAAGCCTTTATTGCCTCTTCACTGCCAATCTTTACCAGGGCATTGAGTGCTGAAACCTTGGTTGGCTGAAGCAGACTCCCCTTAAATAGCGTCTTCTCATTCAACACCTCTACTAATTGACCGATTACAGAATCATCACCGAATTTTCCTATTATGCCAATAACACCGCGCCTGAATTTCTCTTCTTCTTTGTCAGGGATTCCTTTGTGGGATTTTAACCACAGTACTACATCACTAAGTTTCTCTCTTACATCATCTTTTTCTAAACTTTGCATTGCTCTTATAGCCACTTGTCTATATTTGCTGTCCATTGCCGTTTTAATGTAATCCCTCACTTTATCGCCACCAATTTTTCTAAGACTTGCAATTACTGCCAGCTGAACCTGTTCCTCCTCATCATCAATCAATTTGCCGATCGCATTAACAGCAGAAACAGCCTTCATCTCGCCTAAAATAAAAATACCATTTCTACGAATATACCATTCTGATGAAGATAGTATTTTTTCAATCTTAGGTATTGCCTTATCACCAATTTTAATAAGAACGTCAATGATCTTCATTCTCACTGAACGATCCTCTGTATCCTTGAGCGTATCTATTAACAAAGGTACTGAAAATTCAGATAGTGAAGTTAATGCCGCTCTCGCCTCTACAAAAGTTCCTGGGTCCCAAAGCAAGGAAATTAATTCAGGAACATAATTCTCATCTTTTACTTCACTTATAGCTTCAATTAGAATTCTCTTTCTTTCCAACAATGCTGCATCTTTTCGTAATAAATGTTTGCCAAACTTCTTGGAAATAAACTGAACAATATCATGCTTTTTCAATCCCCTTGCTTTCAAGTGTAGAGTTTTCAACGCAGCAATCACTCTTTTAAAAGTCCTTATCGCTGTCTCCGCATCCGCCATCGTATCCAAACGGTCGGCTAATAATTTAATCAAATCATAGTTTTCAGCCTCAAAAATTTTATCGCTGAAACTCATTAACTCATCGACCGCCTTGATCCTTTTCTCATGTGATTTATCACGCAAACGCGGGAAAACAGCTCTCATCTGTATTTCTAAATCTTTACTCAATAATTTATCTACTGCCTTCTCCCCTTTTGAACTTTTCAATTCGCCCATCAACCGGGCAACGATTTTTTCAAAATTCAAATCTGGAACACTTATCCTTAATGTCGACAAAAGGTCAGGGAGTCTTGCACCTGTAACATTTTTCAGAATATCAACAATTTCCTGCTCTGCTGTTGGTGATCGCTCTTTGGCTTTCATCGAAATAATGTCTATAATATCCTCGTCAACCATAGTTGGTATTAAATTTCTAAATAAAACAGCGAGTTTCTTATTTCCTGTACGATATTTAATAATATTCTTTTTTATAACCGGCGATAGAACCGAAAGCATACGTGAGAAAACAAGGGAATATTCATTCCACCTATCCTCGCCATATTGGTCAGCAACCAAGAGGGCAAGTTTTTCAAGCCCGGCAACGATTTTCCCGGTTTGGATATTAGCTGGTTCACTACCAGCAACACCAATACCTGCCAGGAAATTACCCAGTTCCTTAATTCGTTCTTCTTCGTTCATTGCCGGTTGAGTAATTGCCAGCGATTCTAAAAACTGTTCCCAATTCATTGCCTGTGATTCTTCATCTGTAGAGATAACACCGACGCGATATTTATTGACCTTAATACCACTAACCCCTCTTGCCTTGATCAAAGCGACTATATCACCATAATCAGCAATGTCTGAGGGCGTTGCTGCCATTGCCGTAAAGAACTCCCTTATATCTTCTTCTGACAAATCAATATTAAATGTTATACTCTTTACTCCTAAACGAGTTAATCTATCCACAAGAGTCTTTACAATTGGCAATATCTTTGAATCAAATCGCTCCTGTTCGATCATTATTACATCTTCAATTACAACCAATGAAAAAGAATCCTGCTCTATGGGTACTTCTTTGAGCAAAATCCTGAAGCGTTTGACAATCGGAAGTAATGCAGGATGACCTTTGGGATAGGTCCTCGAAAGATTAATGCCTAACCCTATCTGTTTAAGTAAATCATGATGAAATACTGTAGAAGCCCCAGTCGTGGTCATTTTATTTTCATTCTATATTCATAGGTTTTCACACTTAAATCATCTTTAACAAATTCACCTATTTCATTATAACTGAAAAAAGCCTTGGTCGCTTGATACAAGTTCTCACAGACAAATACAGTATTGGTCTCAGCATTTTTTTGTAGAATCTGAGATTTCTTAAACCCCTTTGTGATAATTAATGCATTCCGCAAGTCACCGTGAATATTGAATATTGAAGCCGATTCTATTGTGAGACCAATTTTTAAACCTATAGGGACTTTCAAATATTCTTTTTTATTAAGCTCTGTTAATTTCTTTAACATATCTTCTGCTGCAAAAATTGCCATGTGTGCGGCAAATCCTGATTCTTTGGGAAATCCGAAAACACTAACAACTTCGTCACCTATAATTTGGTATATAATACCTTTATATGATACTATAATCTTTGAGAAAATACCAAAAACTTCATTAAGATAAGCCATAACATCTTCAGCAATCATTGCCTCACTCATTTTTGTGAAACCTGAAAGATCTGCCCGCATGAATGTTAATTTTAATTCCTCAAGCGGCAAGGTATCATCCGCGAGAAAAATACCACACCAGGGACAAAAATGTACGAGTGCCATGATTTCTTTATTACAATTTGAACATTTCATATTTACATCTCCATCAATTTCTTATATTCAGGCCTGCGAACATAAAATTGGCGATTTTCATCACTCAATTTGAATTTCAAATCATCGTAAATACGCAATGCCTTTTGTCCATAATAACGTGCCTTTTCTGAATCATCTAACCGGGTATAGATTTCAGCCATTCCAAATAATGCATCGGCAATCAGTGGGGGTAACTTTATCGTTTCTGCAATATCGAGTACCTGCTGGGCATATTCCAAAGAGGATTCAGTATCTGTTAATGATAATAATTTATAGCAGGAGAATTCAATCTCCTTTTGATGGAATTTTTGTGCAATCTTCAGGGCATTCGTAATATAATCTTTTACCTTTTGTTGCTTAGATTCATTATTATAAACTATTGCCTTTTTTAGATTAATTTCGGATAACAAATTTTCTCTGATAAAAAGGGAAACCTTTTTGTCTGCAAGCTGTAAATAACTTCTGGCTTCTTCTGAATTAGCTTTGATTGTATTGATAATTGCAAGATCTAATGCTGATTTTAAATATACCTCAATATTGCCAATATTATTAGAAATCTCAAAGCACTCCAGCAGAATATCCTGGGCTTTTTCCAAATTCCACATCTGGTAGTTAATGTCAGCAATCATATATTTAAATTGAACGTACCAACGCATATTATCTGCCGGGATAAGATCATTCAAACCATGGTTCAAGTAATCTAAAGCCTGTTCATAATTACCTAAACTTTTATGAAGTTGTGAAAGATTAAGCAAACAGAGTACTTCACCCTTTTTTATTTGATTTGCACGGGCTGTATTCCAACTTAGATTGTAATTTAGAACACTCTTTTCATATTCATATTTGTTTTGGTAAAGAATACCTAGATCCGAATACAAAACGGATAACACTTCAGTCATATTATCATTACACTGCTCCACACCCGTAAGGAATAAATCTTCAGCTTTGTCAAATTTGTTAAGTAAAAATAAGCCATATGCATAGCGCTCTGTAAAATCCACTTCGCTTACGATATTCTTAGCCCTACGTGCATTTTGTAATCCCTGTTCAGCAGTCTTGTTCATCTTTTTAATATCGCCGGTAATTTCGTAAAGGTCGGATAAATTCAACAAAACATCGCGCACTAAATCTGTACTAGTCTGGTCTTCACTACCTTTACTTATTTTAAGAACAGTCTTATAAAAATATAACGCCTGATCTATGGCATAAAGATTCTTAGCCTTATCACCTGCCAGCTTAAAGTATTTTGCTGTTCTTTTAAAATTCTCACAAGATAGATAGTGATGTCCTATATCTTCATAAAAATCTGACAGGTGATCAGCATAAAGTCTTTCAAACAAATTAGCAACTACCTGATGAATCTCTTTTCTTTTCCTCAGAGGTAGAACAGTGTAGGCTGCATCTTTCAAAAGATTATGGCGGAAAACATATATTGGATCCTTATCATTATGAGACAAAATAATGTAACCTTCTTCGATTAAATGATGTAACTGTTCTTTTAAATTTGCTCTTTTAAATAACCCCGCAAGAATACGATAACTAAATCTGTACCCTATTACAGATGCATAATCAATTATTAACCGATAATCTGGGGAAAGTGAGTCGATTGTTGACATAACAACACCGTACAAATCATCGAGAAAAGGCAGACGCTGTTCTTTTTCCAGATGCCAGCACCCAGAAACTTTTTTAATTAATCGGGAGCGTCGGGTATTTCTAATAGCTGTAATTGTGAATAGAGGATTACCGCCTGCTGACTTGTATAAAAACTCAACCAGTCTATCATCAACATCGTTAAGAATAAAATCCACCAGATTTTTTATATCTTTCAATGAAAGGGGGGTTAGATTAATCTCATCGATTACGACATCATTAGTTGTAATAAAATCCTTTGAACCATTAACAAGAAGAAACAATACAGGTTCATCTTTGAGTTCATGAAATAAATAATCAACTAAATGCTTGGTCATTTCATCAGCCTTGTTGAATTCCTCAAAGATTAAAATTAAATGGGCTTTCCGGCATTCATGCTTGATTAGATTCTTAACCGATATATAGATCTCTTCATTAATTGAAAAAATCTCGCCGCTATTGAACCTGCGTAAATCAGTCAAGAAAAGATGTTTTAAACCTCGAGCATTAATCGGTAATAATCCTTTTTTTGCAATTATTTCATTTATCTTATTCGCCAGTATTTTTTTATTAACAAACTTCTCCAACTTTAAATAATGCCGTAGTAAAAATTCAAAGGGAGAATAAGGTGACGAGATCTCAACAGAGCAGTGCATTTCAACAAAATCAATAGACTTATCCTCGGTTAGAAAATTCTCGAATTCTTCTTTAAGCCTGGTCTTGCCAATACCCATCTGGCCGGTAATTACACATATCCGTGCTTGATTCTTTTCCAAATCTTGTGCAATCTTTATTAATTTGTTTAACTCTGTGTCTCGTCCGAATAAAGGTATTTTTTGTGATGGAAGAATCTCTGATTCTTCTTTTATGTTTTTAAGTCGATAGACATTGACTTTGGAACTCCTACCTTTTATACTACGCTCACCAATATGTTCAATATCAACATATTCAATAACTCTATCACGAGTATTCTCACTAATTAATATTTCATCAGGTAAGGATATTTCTGTAAGGCGAGCAGCAGTATTGACTGTATCACCGATTACTGTAAGGAAAGAAGACTCCTCCAAAATGTAACCAAAAAAATG
>JABUBN010000058.1_pt1 | contig 27568 bp, 19 predicted proteins | sample 7240341 | NCBI WGS metagenome assembly JABUBN01 (sample SAMN07256345, study PRJNA390944) | subsurface metagenome | isolation source: Methane hydrate marine sediment | place: Pacific Ocean: Eastern North Pacific, ODP site | reverse complement strand
TTGAAGCGATAAAGACGAAACTATCCCTGGAGGTATAGCCCTTTAAAAATCCCAAATAAAATGGCAGAAACTAAGGGAGAGGGGAAGAGGGAAAAAGAAGTTTTAAAGATATTAGAGGGATGGTTGAGGCGCATTTTTGGGTTCGAGAAGAGAAGAAAAAAGGAGGATTACTTTAGGAGTTAATTTTAAAGATGCTGTTTGATATTATTGGGAAGATATAAAGATGGATAATTGCAGGTGTGTTAGCAGTCGCATACCTTGTGCAGAGGAAGAGAAGGTAAACCAAAGAGTGAGAAAAAAAAGGAAAAAGGTTTCGAGGTTTTTTTTTATCCCCTTTTTGTTTTTTAAACCACGAGATTACACAGATTTCCACGAGAATCTATCAGAGGGCAGGGAAATGAAAAGAGCGAACATAATCGCAAAGGGAAAGGTACAGAAAGTAGGATATAGAGATTTTGTTCAGGATAGTGCAAGAGAGTTGGGGATAACCGGGTATGTAGAGAACTTAGAGGATGGGGATGTAAAAGTTGTTTGTGAGGGTGAAGAGGAAGGGATAACCGGGTTAATCAGTTCCGTAAAGGAAAATCCACCATCATTTGCGAGCATAGAAGGAATGGATGTGACATACGAGGATTACAGAGGAGAATTCAGCGGTTTTGAGAGGCGTGGAGCGGATGTTCCGGGAGAAGAGGAAATGGATGAAATGGAGTGGCTTCGAGCTGCTGCGGCTAACCCTGCTTTTGAATTCTTGATGCGGGATTTTGTGTGATTGTATTACTTAAACAGTATGTTTTAGGTTGGACATAAAAAATAGATAAACTTATTTAATAGCAATCACCAAAAGATTGTTATCACGTCACCACAGGGAGGTAAATAATAGATTGCGCGAGAAAATAATCGTCCTGTTCTTAATAGGGATACTGAGCATATTACTGCCGATTCAAATAGCGGGAGCGAGCTATTCCTTTGACGGTGTGCCTTATACGGATAAGCTGGATTTAGTAGTGCATGGCACCTTTAAAGGCGGCGTCTATGTAGGCGAGAGTTACAGGCTTGACTTTCCGCCGTGCACACGAACGTTTGCTGTGCCTGAGGAGGTCAAAGTCAAGTGGGCGCGGCTGTATGTTGGCGTTTGGGGCGGCACGGAGAGATACGAAGGCTGGGTACACACGTCGCTTAACGGGCACGACCTCGGTAAAACGTTCCTCCGTGGCGAGAATGATGACAACCCGAATGTTTATTGCACGGGTCACGGCGTCTATTGGGTGTATTACGATGTGACAGAAAATGTATCACCGGTGCGAATGTAGAAGATGCGGACCTTACGGTAGTGTACCTTACCGGTAATCCCGGCGAGCCGGACTATTTAGAGTTTAACGGGCATGGCATAGGCGGGAATGACGTGGCTAATAGCGGGGACGATGAAACTTACGGCATTGACCTCAAGACGTTTGACGTTACTGGATATATACAGGCTGAGAATAGCGTCCTTTTTATCAGGGGAAAGGACGTCAACGGTGATGGCAAAATAGATACGGATGACGAAGGCAATCTGGAAGGCGAACATTATCTTCATCCGGTTCTGGCGGTCCTCGTTGCAAGGCACAAAACAACAGAAAAAACAATGCCTGACTTTTCCGTCGAGCTTGAATTTGAGTTCGAACCTCTGACCGAGGGAGAGAACACGCTCACCGCGATCGTAAATAATTACGGTAGATTGTTCGAGGACGATTTTGTGTTGAAGGTCTTTGTTGACGAATCCGAGATTTACTCGGGGGTTGTTCGCATGGATGCCAGCGGGATTAACAGGGTGGCTATTTCATGGAACGCAGCACACGGCACGCACACCATCAAAGCAGAAGTTGATGCTGAGCACGCAGTGCAGGAATTAAACGAAAACGACAATGTTTTCACTTCGGATGCTTACGTTATGCGTAAACCTGATTTGGCAGTTAGAATTTTAACACCGGTAGCGGAAACCGTGAAGGCGAAGAATGCCGCTGTCTCTTCCACCACTATCTCTACTGCGAGCAGTGCGAAGAGCAGAAGCCTGATACTTGTAATAATGCCGTTGCTCATGTTTATCACGATGCCGTGGAACGTGAAAAGGAGAAAACTATCAATTGTGGTGCCGGAAGGGAAGCACCGCATACGTGCAGTGGTGGATGAAAAGAACGTGGTTGAAGAGTTCAGGAGGGATAATAATGAAGATGAGATTACGTTCGATTTTTAGTGGTTTGGTCCTTGCACTGGTTATCGTATCCACAGCAGGGGGTTCGTATGCGGGTGACAAACCGCTTAATACAGTTGCGCATGAAGAAATTTGTGGTGACGTATTTTTTACATTGGGCGATAGTAAATACAGTGGGCGGATAAATTATAATGAAACTTACACAGTCAAATTCGACGTCCGTGTGCCGGGGTCTGGTAAAGAAGTAAAATTCGCCCGGCTGTATGTTTACTGGGTTTGGAGCCAAAAAGAGAACGCGGGTGTGTATCCCACGATGGAGGTATTGGCAGAAGAAGAAGTTCTGTGCTCGGACGCCACCTATACAGATACAAAAGGATTCGTAGGAAAATATGATTACTTTTCCGGCGTTAACGTTTATAATGGCAATTTGAATCTAACAAAAACGAATCACTATTCGGTTACCGTAAAAAACGTGGATGCGAACGGGAGCACGTTTTGTGTGCAGGGAATCGGGTTATTGGTGATATACGAGTGCCAGGAGCAAGCTCCGGATTGCCAGCACGTCGAATATTGGGTCACCGAAGGCTGTGACATGATATATGCGGAGTACGGGATCACGCCGGAGATGGCAACCAATAAGATTTATTTTGACGGTGAGTTGGACTTGAAAAAGGTGAAGAGCGCTAATCTAATAACTGTGGTTCCTTCGGGAGGATACGTCTCAGGTGGAGAGACGGTGCATAACAAGCTATACTTTAATGAGGAAAGCGGATGGCTCAGCAATCTTCCGTTCTTAAAGCAGTTGCTTAGATTATTGTTTGGGTACGGCGGCGGGGTTTGGAGTGACGTGTATATTGCGAACGACGTTGTCCAGATAGGAGTTGACCAGCGAGACGTTACTGATTACAGAAATAAGAAGTCGCTGGTGGTATTGCGGAGGAAATTCGTGGGGTTTGTGTTTCAAACGTTCAATTTGATACCGGCAATGAATGCGGTGGAGAACGTGGAGTATCCAATGTATTTCAATAAGGAGGGTAAAAGCAAAAGCGAGAGGAGAGAGAATGCAAGGAAGTTGTTGGAGATGGTAGGTTTGGAGAAACGTGCAAATCACCTTCCCTCTGAACTTTCTGGCGGTGAGCAGCAACGGATAGCCATCGCAAGAGCGCTTGCCAATGACCCGAAGCTTATATTAGCTGACGAACCTACCGGGAACCTCGACTCCAGAACGGGGAAGAGCATATTGGATTTGCTCAAGCGGTTAAACGAAGAAGAGGGGAAAAACATCATAATGGTGACGCACGATTTGGAATCGGCGAAGAAGCTGAGCAAAGTAATTAAGATATTGGATGGGAGGGTTCAGTAGCGATGATGGAGTTGTTTTCCTTAGCGTGCAGGCAGTTGGGAAGGAAGAAATTGAGGGTGTTTCTTATCGTGCTGGGGATAGCCATAGGCGTTGCGGCGGTGATTGGCGTGACCTCGTTGGGGGAGGGGATTCGTGTTCAGGCGGTTGAGCAAATCAAGGCTTCACACGATTTAACCACGATAGAAGTTTCGGCAGGTGTGGACGCGGGGAGCGTTACGTTGATAACGGATTCGAAACTAAAAGCGATTGAAACGGAGGAACACGTTTTATTCGTGGCGCCATACGTGAAGGACTCGTATGTCACGCAGAATAACACCTATCTTGCGGTTAAAGGAGTCACTTCAGAATACAGACGCGTTCATAGTAATCTGGAATTGGAGAAAGGCGATTGGTTTGAGGGGGGAAAAAACTCCGATGAGATTGTATTGGGCTACGACGTTGCAAAGAGACTGTCAGTAATAGAGGATTTAGGAATTGGTGACGAGGTCAGTGCTAAGATCAGGTTATACGGCGAGGAAGGTCGCCCGAGAGATAAAACTGCGGTATTTAAAATCGTGGGCGTGCTGAAATCGTCAGGTGAGGAGCATGACAACCAGGTGTTAGTATGTATCACGAAGGCGACGGAGATGGATGAGAAAGATGCTTATGATGGTGCATTTGTAAAGGTGGATGACCCCTCTTTTACTGCTTCCGTAAGGGAGAAGATAGAGGGACTTGGATTGGGCGCACATTCTGCACAGGATATGATTGATTATGTAAACAGGTTGGGGATGGCAATAACAATAGTTTTTGGCTTTTTCTCCGGTATCTCGCTCGTTGTTGGTGCGCTTATGGTGGTGAACACGATGATTATCTCGGTTTACGAGCGAACGAAAGAGATAGGACTGTCGAAGGCGTTGGGGGCATCGGATTTTGATGTTATGAAGATGTTCCTTGCGGAATGCCTGATTATAGGCGGGATAGGCGGGATTCTTGGCGATTTGCTGGGTATTTTCTTTTCTGTGCTGATAGACATCGTAGGTAAACCTTTTCTGGTAAGTGCGCTCGGAGGCGAATTGGGTGCGGGATTACAATCGGGTAGTATCACGGCAATCACTCCTTCGATACTGGCGGCTGGATTTGCTATTTCGGTGGGTCTTTCGATTGTGTCAGGGTTATATCCAGCGAGAAGGGCGTCGAGATTGAATCCGTTGGATGCGTTGAGGCAGATTTGAAAAAATCTCAAATCCTAAGCACCAAATCTCAAACAAATCACAAATCCTAATTTCAAAATTCAAAAACTAAAGAACCTTTTTAAGAATTGCAATCATGAAAAGATAAATGTAGTAAAAAAATGAGCAAGATTATTTAGAGATAAGGGAGGTCATAAGATATGGGGATGTTTGATACCATTTACTTTGATAAAGCATGTACATGCCCAGTATGCCAGGGGAAGATTCGTTCTGTCCAGGTTAAGGCATTTGAGAATATGCTGGAGGATTATCATGTGAAGGATTGTGTAGGTCATGCAGAAGAAATAAAGATAGTAAAGGAAGAACTGTTCTGTGACAATTGTTCAAAATTTATTATCCTGAAGAGATGAGTCAGGGAGAAGAGAGCTGGTCAGTTGACGTTTATCAGGATGAACTAAATGAACGCTGTGGCTTGAACTGGACATGGGCGGTAATAAACAGGAAGGAGTTAGAAATGGATGGCGAGAAGGAAGAAGAACTGCCAGAATGGGAAGTAGTAGTTGAAGAGCCGTTCTCAGAAGAAGTGGTTTGTAAAGCCATAGAGAAGTGGTTACGGGGTAGAGGTTATGAATTTGGAGTGAGGATGGTAGAACTCGAACAGGCAAGAGGTTCTGGGTTGATTAAACAGTTAAAGGAGACAGAAGTCGAATCAGAGAAGAAGGAGGGAGTTTCCATGGAGAGATTGGAGAGAGAATTGGAGGAAGAGGAAAATAAGAGGTTGGCGGATTTTATAGATGCAAAGGGTGATAAGAGGAAAGTCTTCTACTACGAGGGGTTTTATGGTTCTCTTGTAGCTGATGTTGAATCTGATAGGTTATTAGGCAAGATTGAAGGGATAGATGAAGATATTGTTTATGAGGGTAGGACGGTAAGGGAATGTGAGCAGAGGTTCAGGGAGGGGGTGTCGGGGTACAAAAGAAATGAATGCTAACTTCCGATCGAGTCCAGCAAGGCTTTAAACTCAACCATTGCTTCAAAGGAATCGAATCTCGAATCCACCGACTCGAACTTCGACAGCATCTCATTTTTGAGTCCCGCGATTTCTGTTTTTATCGTGAAAATCTGTAAAATCTCGTGGTTTTTTATTCCGACGTAATTATCTCTAAAAAATCAAACAAATGTAATTGCTTAAGAATCTGAAGGTTTCATCAATGTTCCAAGGTCTTCCAAATCATATACGAGATAGCCTTTGCTTCGAGGGTCTTTTTTGTCTTCGATGCCTATGCGCCTTGCGATTATTCCATACTGCTCTGTTCTTTCTTTTTTATGCCAGTCAACGTAAATGGATTTCTCTTTCAGCTCCGCAATAATTCTTTCACAATCCCTTCTTTTTAAAATCACGTCTCAAGAATTCAGTAACAGGCGCAATTTCACCTCTGCGGCTTGCATTCAGGCATGCACACTCAACTTCTTCTCAACTTCGGCAAGCCTTGCTTCAAGCTCCCCCATCTTCTCCATTATGGGAATACCCATTTCAAGCGAATCGAACCTGGCATCAACCGCCTCGAATCTGGAAATCATCTCGTTTCTAAAGCTCTCAACTTTGGCATCCGCTGCCTCAAACTTTATCAGCATCTCATTTTTAAGACCGTCAATATCGCTTTTTGTCTCTTTTCTCAGGCTTTCAATATCTGCTTTCGTCTCGTTCCTCAAACTATCTATTTTCACATCCGCAGCTTCAAACCTTGCCAGCATTTCATTCCTCAAACTTGCAAGCTCACTTTTTGTTTCATTCCTGAGACTGTCCACTTTCGTATTCAAAGCCTTTACTTCACCGATGAGTTCATTGACCTTTGGTGTGAAAATTTTTTCTACCCAACCGGGAATTTTTTCCATGTATCACGTTTTTATCTTTCTGCTTAAAAAGGTATTGGTTTCTTTCTTTGACTTGCATCCAGCATCCTGTATCTTGCATCTTCACCATGATAATCACAGAAATTGTATAGAAAACAGAATTCTGACTTCTGCTCTCTGACTTCTTGTGTCTTCGTCTTCCAATTTCTCGTGAAAATTATGGGGCTCTGCCCCATGTCCCCGCAAGCCCGGAAAGGGCTTATGTGTAATCTTATGGTTATAAAAATGTTACTTATAAAAAAATCGTATTTAGTTCAGTCGTGAAAAAACCGAAAATCATTTTATTAATGAATACAAAAAATAAAAATATCTTATTTCATAGTGACAAAATAAAGCGAAGTGTGAGCGGTGGGGAAGCGATGAGGGGGAGAAGAAAATCCCCGGTAGATAGGAGGTAAAAACGTGGAACCAGATGAAAAGGCGGTGAGAGGTAGTCATTTCGAGAGCGCCGAGGAGGGGCGTGATTACATAAATACCCAAAAAATTAGGAGGTGAAAAGAAGAAAAAATGAAAACAAAAATAAAACAATTGAAATTGGGAATTGTTGCGATTGTGTGCATCATCGCGATAAGTGCAATAGCAGCGCCAGCAGCCGCAGACTACGCTGGCGACCATCCGCTAACCGTATATGAGCACGGAGGAATCGAAGGCGGTTTGGTGTACGAAACCGTGACGGATGGAAGTGCATACAGGGTATTGCTGGCACTTCCACCAGCGGGATGGCCGACGGATTTGACACAACCGATAACGATTAGCATACCAGAGTGCGCGGTGGTAAAGACTGCAAGACTGTATAATTACTACACCTGGAGCACCTCTGATTATGGCAACGGATATGTGCCGGGTGTCCCGGCAGAAGCGGAGCTGGCACTTACCAATGCAGCTACGGGCGAGACATGGACCAGAACTTGCGTTCACGGCTATACCGATGCACAGCGTCCTGACGTTCCAAATCCCATCGATTACGGAAATGGTGTAGTCCAGTACTGGGACAGCAAGGGTCAGGGCTATGTATCCAAAACGTATGACTACCCATCAGGAACGTTCGCATGGAACGTGACCGATTTAGTCACAGGCAGCGGCACTTACATCGCAACGATTGAGAACAAAGATTCAACTCCAACTGAGGGACCTGCAGAAAAACCCTGGAAGTGGGAACGTTTCGCTACTTACGGCTTTGGTCTTCTCATCGTGTACGAGATGGATGAAGGACCGGGGGTTGAGTACTGGGTCGCCGAGGGATGTGACATGTTATACAACAAAACCGCTTACGGCTACGAGACCGCTGAGATGGCTACAACCCAGGCAGTGTTTGCAGGTCCTGAGTTTGAGCTCGAGGATATTGCATCAGCAGACCTGACAACGGTTGTGAGTGCCAGCAATTATTGGTGGAAGATTCCACCGAAAAACATGGTCCTCTTCAACGATGTTGAGCTGGGACCGAGCAAAGCGGTAAGCAGTTATGCTATCGGTGTAGATACCTTTGGCGTGTTAGACCTGCTGTCAGAAGAGCAGAACATAGCCAAGATACAGGACAGGGGAGATTATGAGGCGGCACATAACGCATTCCTGGTTGTTGAATCCCCGGTACCTGCAAGCGTGACGATAGAGCCGGAGACATTGAACCTGCAGAGCAATGGACAATGGGTTACTGCTTACATTGAACTGCCGGTCTGCTTAAACTGCGACGTGGCGAATATCAATGCGAGCACGGTGTACCTCAATGACACTATCCCTGCAGTTACCAATACTCAATATGATTTCGTGACAGACCCAAACATATATCTGACGGACCATGACGGAGACGGGATTCTGGAGCGCATGGTCAAGTTCGACCGAGCCGACGTGATTGCATACCTGGAAACAATCGACTTTGAAGGTGAAACCGGAAGTGATAAGATGGTAGAGCTGACAGTTACAGGAAACCTCTTTGATGGAACAGCATTTGAAGGTAGCGATATAGTCAGGGTGATAACACCAGTGGAGTAAAAAGCAAGAGGTGACGAGAAATCCCGATGACAAATACTACCAAATCCCAAAAAGAAAAAATAAAGCAAAAATGGAGTGCAAAATGGAAAAGGATTTAGAGGAGTTTTCTTTTTTTCTCCTCTAACAGTTTTATCCGAAAATTGCTGCGCAGAAAACCGGTGCTAAAAGAAAATGGAGGTAAAAAGGGAAAAAATGGAAGAAAAGGAAAAGAAAGGATTAAAAAATTTAGGGGGTGAAACCATGAAAAAGCGATTTCTAACGATGTCAATAGTAATGTTAGCGATGTTAGTGGCATTCAGTGCACCAGCGTCGGCTGAATATAACTTCGATGGCTACGAATTGAGAAACATGATCAACGGTACGGTTCAGGGCGATGTCTATGTTGGCGGTGGGCATGGCGCTCCAACGCTAATATACGGTAGTGGTCCTCCCAAAAATCCGGAGAACCCGTATAACCAGACGTTTGAGGTGCCAGATAAGGTGGGCAGTAATGGAGAAAACGTTACATGGGCTCGACTATACGTTGGTATATGGGGCGGTAACGCACTTAGTTCTGGCTGGTTGAACGTAACGTTCACCAATAATACAGGCAATCTAACAACCCTTGACAATGTAACGCTCAGTGGTGAAGACGATACAAACCCCGTCTATAATACGACCGTATCGAGTGCGTATGAGTCAGGTTGTGGATGCTGGATGGTGGCAATCAATTGTACCAGCAATGTAACAAGCGGCACAAACACCGTGAATGCAACTACCGGCGGTGGTCTTTATGACGGCAGAGTATACGGCATTGTGCTCGTAGTGGTATATGAGAACTCGAGTTCGGCAAAGGTGCAGTACTGGGTAAACGAGGGGAATGTGAACCTTCACTACAATCAGAGTCTTGCACATCCAGCATTCAACTGCAATTTCACCTGGTTCAATGGAACTGCATACAACTCCACCGAAGCAAACCTCACGGTTGTGTATTATGCCGGTGATTCCAACCAAAATGACTACCTGTTCTTGAATGCACCGAATGACGCAAGCGACTCACCATATAACTGTTCCAATGTCGGCTGGGACAACGGCTCGAGCTATTGGAGGTATCAATTAGACAACAATAATGTTGCAAACGAAAGCTCGGATAACTGCTCGGTTAACTATTCAGAGTGCTGCTGCTGCTCCGATTGCAATTGCTGTTGCGATTGCAGTGAATCTGTAGCAGGTGAGACATACGACACAAATGCTTTTGACTTCAACTGCTTCTCTGAGACCAACGACTCGACACCGCTTTGCGACATAATAAACCACACTGCGAACAACTACGCTATCTTCTGGCGCGGGCACGATGACAATGGTAACGGCACCATAGATGGAGGCTGGGAAGCGACAACTGCCGAAGGCGAGATATACCTGCACCCGATACTGGCAGTGCTCAGGCGGGATCTCGACTATGATGTTTCGGTGACGGGGCCAGAGAGTGCCACAGGGAACTACGATGTGACGGTCGAAAATACTGGGAACATTTCTGACACTTATGACTTGAGTGCTACATACGATTCAGACTGTGCAAGTGTTTATTTGAGTTCATCGAGCGTAACGCTCGGTCCAGGAGCTTCTGAAGATATAACTGTGACTGTTGAAGATTCGGGCGAGTGTAGTTCATACGACGTGACTGTGACAGCGAAATCAACAGCCGATGCGACAGTTGAGGATAGTGCAACGACCACAATAACTGCTGGGTAAGGTTGCATCGTAGAAAATAGAAACATGTTGTGTCCGCTAACTGCGGGCACAAATCTTTTTTTGGGAGGATGATAAAATGAATATAATACAGAAAAGTCTCATTGTTTCAATGAGTATCTTGGTATTGTGCACTATGGCAATGCCAGCTATGGCGCAGATCACATGGTCAAGTGATATAAGGCTGACTACCACTGATCAGGAGTCTATAAATCCATCAATCGCTGTGGACTCAAATGACAACATACACATAGCCTGGGGTGACCAGAGAGACATATACTTCGAGATTTACTATACCAAACTCGATAATAATGGGGCAACGCTTGTAGACGATACGAAGCTGACTACTACCACATACTATTCCTGGAAACCATCGATCGCTGTGGACTCAAATGACAACATACACATAGTTTGGCAGGACAAGAGAGACGGAGCCTACGAGATATATTACACCAAGCTCGATAACAATGGAAACACACTGGTAGACGATACAAGGCTGACTACTACCACGTACGATTCCCAGTACCCCTCGATTGCTGTGGATTCGAATAACAATATACACATAGTTTGGCAAGACAAAAGAGATGACCCTATTACTAAATGGGAGATATATTATACCAAGCTCAATAACAATGGAAACACGCTGGTAGACGATACGAGGCTGACTACTACCACAGAATCTTCCCAGTACTCATCGATTGCTGTGGACTCAAATGACAACATACACATAGCTTGGGATGACCAGAGAGACGGAAACTACGAGATTTACTATACCAAGCTCGATAACAATGGAAACACGCTGGTAGACGATACGAGGCTGACTAATGACTCACAGTATTCCTACAATCCAAAGATTGCTCTCGATTCAAATAACAACATACACATAACTTGGCAGGATAAGAGAGATGAACCTACTACTAAATACGAGATATATTACAAGAATGGCACCTTAGCGGCAGCGGCAAAGCCGAACCTCAACGTCACAGCAATCACAACGCCTGCGAACGTATTCGCAAACGAGAGCAACGGCATAAATGCAACGATAAAGAACAACGGCACTGGAGATGCAGGTGCATTCAACGTATCGCTGAGTGCAGATGGAACCGTTGTTGACAGTACAAGCGTTGCAGGTCTCAGTGCTGGTGCGAGCACGGAAGTGAGCTTGGAGTGGACGCCTTCTGCGTCTGGAACGTACGAACTGTGCGTGGTTGCGGATTGCGATGGAGTGATAGACGAGAGCGACGAGACGAACAACGTTACGTGCGAGGATGTGGACGTGGAAGATATGCCAGCAGCAAAGCCAGACCTTATCGTGACCGAAGTGAACGCATACCGCTTGGAGGAGAAGTATGGCTATGTCTGGTTCAACCTCACGAACTACGTTGACGTCACGGTAAAGAACAACGGCACTACCGATGCTGATGCGTTCAATGTAAGCCTGTATGCAGACGGCGAGCCGATTGGAGTGCTACCCGTCATAAACTTGAGCAACGGCTCAAGTGAGACGCTTGTATTCAAGTGGAGACCAGAAGGAGAAGACCCTTTGCGATGGACTGATACAGCGGAAGGAGCGATACTCTCTCAGACGGGTACCAGTAAGACTTACACGTTAGAGGCAGTGGTTGACGAAGCCAATGAAGTGTCTGAGAGCAATGAGAGCAACAACAACATGACAGCTTCAGAGACGGTGAAGTGGAACGGTTACATGGCTGATGAGCCACTGGAGAATTATGCACATGGCACAGTAAGAGGCGGACTGATATACACGACTGGAGATGGTTGGTACCACAGTGGAGAAGGTGGGACACCTGGTACTGTGTACGGCACGTATTCTGAACTTCCTTACGATTTAGAGATCCCGGGTGATACGAAGCTGGCGAGATTGTATTTCTATCACACGTGGTCGAAGCCAGGATGGAAAGCACCGAAGGTAGGCATCACTCTAAAGACGCCTTCTAATGACATTTATGAGCTGAACATGGAAAAGAGCTACAACGACATGAGCACGCTTGGAGGCTACGGTGAGCTTGCATGGGGGACATATACCTACAATATTACGGGGTACGTGACTGAAAGCGGAACTTACGTAGTGAACATAACAAACCTGAATGATGGAACCGATGCGGACTTTGCACATCACTGTTCATTTGCAGCTCCTGCTGTTCTCTTTGTTTATGAGAATAAAACCATGCCAGAGCGTGAATACTGGGTCAATGAAGGTGCTGACGTGCTCTGGGGAAAAAAAGATATGACTGGCTTGTTATTAGAGGACTGCATTAACAATGCAACCTTCGAGGGAAGCATAGACCTAAGCAAAGTGAAGAATGCAACGCTTGCCGTTGTATCGCCATGGGGTGAACAGTGGGACCGGAATGTGCTGTACTTCAACGGCATTGAACTTGGAACAGGTGTGTATGATAACGGCGTTTACCCAATAGGCGACATTTCGCTTGACGGCATCCGCATGTACAGTACTTGCCCATCGAACTGGCGGCAAGAGGTAGGCGTGAACCTGAGTGATGTAACGGGTTATCTCAATGCCAGCGTCAACATAGCAGGTCAGGGCGATAACCGCGACTGCATGATGCCATCGAATGCGTTTTTAGTGGTGGAATACGAGGAAGAGGAAATCTCTGAATTTGACACACGACCCGGCACCTATCCAAGCATAATGGGAACGCACAACGGCACAATTAGACCTTCACACGACGTTTACGTCAGCAAGATATATACATACGCATGCACAGGGACGGGCGGGCATACGGAGTATGTCAGGATTTGGAACGAGTCCGTGGAACCAATAGCGGAAGGGCACTGGACGGGTTACGCTGGCAGCAACTATCACAATATAACCTTCGATACGACTTTCACGCTGTTTGCCGACCATACCTACAACTATACCATTCGCACCGGCTCTTATCCGCAGATACACCACACGCCTGCACTACACACCGATGATGGATGGATAAACTGCACGGAGTTCGTGGATGCGAATGGGAGGAGATATGACAACTGGATACCGGCGATTAGGTTGGAGAGTGGAACGTAGCGAGAATGCAAAATGTAAAATGTAAAGATTCCCCGGTTTTCTTTTTTCGGGGGTTTTATTTTATTTTTAGACACAGATTTCGCAGATTAACACAGATGGATGAAAAAAGACACGGATTAAAAGAAGAGGTGAAAAGAATGTGAAAAGAGAAATGAGGGCTAAGGATATCCCCTGTAAATTTCGTTTTCTTTTTGAAAATTTGTTTGAAAAAAGAAAATAATATATTGGCATCAACAACTAAAATTGGAGGGAGCTTAGCTTTCATTTGTCTCTACAAACCATGTCTTTTAGCAACTCTTTCCTTAAGCTCGTCACCAAGCTTTAAGGCTAATTCATCCGTGAGTTTGCTCCCCTTTAACAATTCATCTGCGAGTTTGAACATGAGCTCTTCCGATAACTGCTCCTTCAATGCTTCACAAACTATCCTGCTCAATTCCTCTTTCCCCAGCATCTTAGCTCCCACTTCCAATTCTTTTGGTACTTCTACCTTTATCTCTCCCATTTCCATCACCTGTAACCATATTAATCATGCCTATATAAATAACCTTCTGCACGATAAAAGTCGTTTGCAGCCAACTCTCCGAAGACAAAGTCAAAGAGGGGAAAAACGAAAAAACACGAGAAAAAATAGAAAAGTTTATATACTGGTTAAAATAAGAAAATAGGTAATAATTAATATTATAAAAAGGCGAAAATATTTGAAAAAAAAGAGGATGTAAGAAATAAAAAGAGGCGATATAGAATATGAAAAAGGTAAGTATGGTGGTTGTTGTAACAATAGCCGTGTTTGCATGTTTGCTTTTATGTATGCCGGTCAGTGCGCAAGGCAATCCAGGCGCCGGATGCCCCTCGGAAACTAAATTCTATGGCACAATACACGGCGGCGTTTACCTCGAACAGCAGGGGTGGTCGCAATCCAACTCAATGACAAAGACATTTGACAATGTGCCTGAGGGGATAAAAATTGCGAGGGTTTATACCGGTTTTTGGCAAGGCAGTCCATCTAAAGGCGGAAAGTTCGACATAACCATTGTTAATGCTACCAGTTCTTATACTACTACCACGTATCAAGCATGTGACCCGTGCCCTGGAGCACCATGTGCATGGCGTCAGAGTGACAGATGTAATGCACTCAACTGGTCTGACAATGTGCCACCGAATGTCCCGTCAGGTGATATACATGACTATATTGTTGGCTGCGGTGTCCAGTTTGTCAGTTTCGATGCAATGCCATACATAACTCCCGGAAGCAACACGATAACGGTTAAAACCAGTTGTTGTGATTCTTGCACCTGCTGGGACGGTAGGATATATCTCATCGCTCTTCTGGTTGTGTATGAGAATTCGAGCATGCCGGAGATGACATACTGGGTCAATGAAGGAGCGCCGTATCTGGAAGAGGGTAGTTATTGTGATGGTCCTGAGGACCACTTCGATGCTTCCATCTACTTCAACGGCACGCACGTAAGCACTCCAGCGAAAGTGAAACTATGGACGTTGGGCTGGCCTTATGTAATCAATGCATACACGAAGCTCAACGACAACGACATCGGCGAACCCGACATTACAGAGAGTTATGTTGGGGGTTGGAATGAGGTCTTACTCAGATGGAACAATATATCAACCAGTTATTTAGACTCGAACAGCAATCTCCTGGAGTTCTATGACCCTGCGCCTTACTATGAGCGTGCTTTCGCTTCCGTGCTCATGGTGGCGGGACCTACTGGACCTGACCTTACAGTCACCAAAGAAGACATCGAACTCCCGGTGATGATGAGACCGGACAAGGACTATATGATAACTGCAACGATAAAAAATGAGGGCGGTGAAGGTACAGGAGTGGCGTTCAATGTGAGTTTAGCGGTCAATGGAACCACTTACGCTAAGGGAGAAGGTGTTGGACCATTGGCAGCAGGCAAGAGCACAACTGTAGCCTTTACGGTGAACCTTGCGAGGGGCTGCCATGAATTCAAGGTCGTTGCTGACGTTGACAGCGATGTAAGCGAATCAAATGAGTATAACAACGAAGGGAAAAAGAAAAAACAGGCGGGGAATGTCATCGTCGTGAACGCGAATAGCGGCTTTGACAACCTTGTAAGCGAGGATTTTGCCACCACAGACGGCACTACTTACTACATCGAAGACCTGGATATAGAGAACTGCGCAGGTCGCGGCATTGATATACAGAACACGAACGTGCCTTTCGTGATAAATAACTGCACGGTCCATGACTGCTCGGAAAGTGGCGTGTTCTTCAAGAGTCTCACGAATGGAAAGATCACTGATAGCACAGTAGAAGCGAACCTCTTGAAGGGCATAAGACTACAGAATTGCAGCCATGTGGACATTGATAACAACCTCGTGCAGGAGAATGCTAAATATGGCATAGACGTTTTTCCAAGCTTGATGCCCTATCCCGACTGCGAATACATCTGTATAACGAATAACACAGTCATAGGAAACCTGTATGGCATTGATTTGATAGGGGACCATTGCGTCGTGCGTGACAACGTCATCCGGAACAACACCGCTGCAATGACTGGTAGTGATGAAGGGCATGGTATATACTGCTTCGGTAACTACAATGAGATATACAACAACACCATTGCATACAACGATAACTACGGCATATACATGGATTACGACACTCCCAGCACTCCTTGTCGATGGAACTGCATATTCGGAAATACATTTGTAGATAACAACGTCCAGTTCCCGGATCATACATCGCAGTGTTACGATAGCGGTGATAACTACTGGAACAGCACTGTGCCGCTTGGCTATTACAATGATACTGGCTCACCATTCGATAACTACATAGGCAACTACTGGAGTGATTACACGCAGAGACATCCGGATGCCGAAGAGGTGGACGGTTCCGAGATCTGGGATACTCCATACGATATAGACGGTGGAACAAATAAGGACTACGCTCCGCTGATGCAGCCGTGGTCGAATTACGAAAGCATTCCGTGCGATGGAGCGGGGGCGATCTTCGATACCGGCTCGCCTGCTAATCCTTATCCAAGCATCTCCGGCACGCATAATGGCACGATAACGGTAGATCAGGATATTACTGTAAACAGAATGTACACTTACCCCTGCTCAGGTACAGGTGGGCATACCGAATTCGCAAAGATATGGAACGAAACAACGGGAGATTGTGCAGAAGCTCACTGGGCGGGTTACGTTGAAGATTATCACAATATCTCGTTTAACAAGGCATTGACATTGAAAAAAGGCGTGGTTTACCATTACATCATTAATACAGGCTCATATCCCCAAATATATCATACGGATGCACTGCCAACCACAAATGGATGGATAAACTGCACAGAATTCACGGATGCAAACGGGAGGAGATACAACAACTGGATACCTGCTATCAAGCTCTTTTAATTCTTGTGGGATTTTCATAATCGTCCGTCCTTCTTGTTCGTATGCAGCTTCGTCTTCCGCGACTGCTTCAGCCCCGGTCTGGCTCTCATAATGCGCTAAAACACGTTGCACTCGCTTTTCATCCCATCCCGGTGGAAACCTATTGCATTCAGGCATGCACGCTTAACTTCTTCTCAATCAAACTTTAAGAAAGTTTGATCAAAATGCTTCGCAATCGGCAAGTCTGACTTCAAACGCCGCTATCTTCTCCATGACCGGAATCCGTGCATCAAGCGAATCGAACCTGTAGTCCATAGCCTCAAACTTCGCATCCATCGCTTCAAACCTAGAAATCACCTCATTTCTAAGGCTCGCAGCCTTGACATCTGCCGCCTCGAACTTTACCAGCATCTCGGTTCTGAGATTATCTATGCGAACATCCACTTTATTGTCTACGCTTTCGATTTTCGCTTCCAGCGCCTTTATTTCACCAGTAATCTCATTTAGCTTCGGTAGAAGCAGCCTTTCTATCCAGCTTGGTATTTTTTCCATGAAGGATATTTACCTGTTGGTATTTAAATACTTTTTCACTTTTCACTTTTGCACTACTATCATGCCTCTACCATTTGCAGTTCACTTCTCCTGGATTCAATCGAATAAATTTGAACAAGGTCTTCCTGAAGCTTCTCGTAATATGCTGCTTGTTCATCGTTCATGAATGAGCGCCCACATTTACTGCAAACCATTTTTGGGAATTTTGAAATTCTCACTTTACCCTCTAAAAACTTTACTTCCAACAATTTCTCCTCTATCTTCCCTCCACACCAAGGGCATACCTCCGGAGTTCTGTACTCTCCTTTCACAACTTCCCAATCTTCTTCTTTTAACGATGACATAACTATAAACCCTCGCTTGCGTAAGCGGTTCAATGCATGTTCTGTCCATACAATTTCGTATTTTTTATCGCTCCATCTCTCCATGCTTCACTGTTTGTTATTTTGCCTCCTTCTCTCCATCAAATACCCCACACAAACGAGAACAACCGCCGCTGCTAACATCATAAGCCTCATCAACAACGCAACTAATGAGAACTCACCTTTGCCTCCACCGCCACCCTCTTCGCCCGACACTGCACTGCCTTTCATCAAATACCCTGTAATCGCCTTGCCTCCTGTTTCACCCACTGCTCCTTCTCCGCCAGCACCTCCCGTTCCAGTCCCTTCTCCTTCACCCGCACCTTCGCCCGTGCCTGTTCCCTCGCCCCAACCACCGCCTGTTCCTCCACCTCCTCCACCTAGAGGATCAGGATCCAAGACACTTGATTCAACCACGACTGTTACCGGCCATGTATAATTGTTGTTCGTCTCGCCATCAGGATGTTGGTTATTTATTAACTCCGTTACGTTGTCCCTCGTGTCCACCTCAACCGTAACATTGAAACTGAGGACTTTTTCTGTGAGCGGTGCTCTCCTTGTGAAAGTCAAATCAGTGTTACTACCCCCACTGGCTATTTCCGTAATATTTACTGTTTTTTCGTGCACTTCATCTACATAGACGCTGGCAGTGAATCCTCTCGCATTGCTCAGTCCTATGTTATTTATAACCACCGGTATCTCGTACTCTTTTCCTGCCGTCGCACTCAAAGGTGTTTTCACCCACGGGACGAGGTCCGGGGGGTATCCCACGAACAGAAAGGCATTAGAGGACATCATAGAGGGTATCCCACTGCCACTGCCCACATACTGAAATTCGGCTATGTTGTCGTTTTCCAGTAGGTGTTCCGTTACATAACGCCAATCATTACCTATGTTACCACTCCATACGTTTTCTCCGATTTTATTCTCATTGAAATAGAGCTCAGTTAGATCGTTACCACCTGGGACAACCGTCCTCAGCGTTGCATTCGCATACGCGATGTTGTTAACATATCCATCTGTGCCATCATCTCTCGCAAATCTTGCAGTTGTGATGAGATCCGTCCCCTCAAGATTGTTTTTTATATCGTATAATACATCCGCGCCTTCATTTATCCAGTAATTTGTCAATACCCCTTCCTCATCACTCCCGTATACCACTAAAAGACCTGCACCAAATATTGCAAAGGTATAATAGTATGGGCTACCTATATGAGGATATACTTTTTGTATATCTACATGATTATTGCCTCTTACATTTACATGTCCAGGCAGTATATCATAACCATAAGTACCCCATGCAACATCAAACGTAGTAGCATGAGGATACTCTATATATTTATTCTCGCTTGTTGGTGGGTTACCGTTAAACATTACGTTTACATCGATAGGAACTGGATCGCCATAGCTCTGATTATAGGCCCAATTCCAATATAAATAGAACCTTGCAAATACTACGCGTGCATCCGCCGGAAGGTCAGACAAATCGAAGTCCGCTGGATAAGTGGGGTTTGTACCTCGCCCTGCAGGGCTATCATAGAGCTTATAACTGACACCCCCATAAACCTCTCCACTTATATAAAGGTCTAAATTCGTGCCATTATACTCTGTATGAGTATATACCTTTACAGTATTTGAGCCGTTATTATTGCTCTCATCCCACTCCGTCACTTCATCAGCAGGGTCTGCGACAACTCTGATATCATATTCTACGTCTAATGATCGACCAAGTGATTGATTAAACTGAGGAGGTGTTATCCATGGAAATCGGTATTCTTCGTTTGGTGCAAGGCTTATTCTATTGGTAAAGTTTTCATTATAGTTGAAGTTTTCATCCGTTGAATTTATATAGTATCTTACTTCAAAATTTCCGGTGCACAGATTTCCAGTATTTCTTATCCCTCCTATGTAGCATGTATCATTCATGATAGGTGCAGAAGGGACTTTAGTTATACTCTCAGCAGAGATGTCCGCATACATCTTCGTCCAATTCTTGTTATTCCCTTCATCTAATTCTTCCACAGTATCATCCGGATCTGCAATGACCCATACATCATAAACCTTTGGTCCGGAAGTTCCTTGATTCCTGGGGAATTCCAGAGTGGTCTCATTTTCTGGATATCCATCTTTTGGATACAGCAAAGGAACTGTTTTATTGAATGTTTCGTTATCGTTCTCGTTTGTGCTGTTCACAACTTTGAGCATGACAGAGAAGTTAGTTGCGCTTAAATCCCCTTCGTTCTTAATAACCGCATTAATTGTGAACTTGCATGATTCAGGTGGGTCATTTGGGCATGGTACAATATCAATCTCACCAACACTTATATCCGGACCCACAGTCTCAGAATACTCATTATTATACTCAAAATCGCGAATACTCTCATCTATTTCTCCCCACGAATGGTCTTTCTTCTCCGAATCGACAACCACGGTGAAATTATATGTTTTATTTTTTGCCAGAAGCATGCTTTCATTTATATCAAATGACACTTTTCTTTCTTCTCCTCCATATATCGTTTGATTTTCATCAATTCTCCTCGATTCCACATACACAAAGGTATCATTATTCCAGGGTCTGACCTCGAGAGAGACATTGAAATCGTATACCGGGAATGCTATCCCTTCCTCTTCTTTCATCGTTTTGTTGTTCATTATACACGCTTTAACGCACTTCAATCCCCCTTCTTCACCATAAACATACTCCATTCCTTTCGGAACGAGGTCCGCATAAATCATCACCGTTCCGTTGTTATTATCTTCTCTCTGCTCAGGTTCATTGTTATCCGGGTCAACAGTCGCATACAGAATTGTCAACCCCTCGTATTTATTCCATCTTTCAGGTAGCGGAACGTTCACGCTCTCACTCGCATTAAGCGGTATTGGCTCCGTTATATACTCATCACCCCACTCGCATTCGTCAATATAAAAGCCAGCAGCACCACAGTAATCAATGATAATCGTATCCCCATTCACCCATGGAGACCACACCTTCTGAAGTTTTTCCTCACTATACGTCTTCACTTTATTATATTCTTTCCCATCTTCTCCCATGCCGTATATATCTATGGAAGCCCCCGTACCAGTGGTGTCAAGCTCTAAGAAACGAACTCTTATCCTACTTGCGCCCTCTTTCGTTATGGTGAGATTACGCCCTGGCGTATATCCCACATCCTCACCCCTGCACAACTCAAGCCTCACCGTGACGTTGGATGCGTCATCCGCTCCTATGTTTTCAATAATAACAGATGCATTATTTTTTTCCTTAGTAGGCGAATTGAATCCGGTAACATTAAAATCAGGATAGTTCATGATAATCTCCGGGCTCATCTCGTTATTGCTCTCGTTTATCTCCTCTATTTCGTCCAGAGGGTCAACAATCGCCCTCACTATATACGTTGGATTCCCATAAACGCTTATGTTTTCCCATATTGCTGTCACATTCACTTCCTCTCCGGGTGCAAGCGATAATAGTTCGGTGTGATTAAGAAGTGTTATATACCTTCTTTTTCCTTCTGCGGTAATGTTCCAGTCGTTAGGCACAGTAGCAGATGAAGAATCCTTTAAAGTGTCCATCCACAAATCAACCGAGAAGTTCGCTCTTTCTGTTCCTCTATTACGCGCAACTGCTGTAATCGTCACGTTGTCTCCATCACACGGATGCAGTGGTGATACGTTCAAATCTACAATTTCAGGGTCTTTCGTGGCATTCACTATCAATGGAAGAGCATAAGTGTTGTTTGCCTCGTTTATTTCGCTTATTTCATCGTCCGGGTCTATTATAACGGTGATGTTGTGGTCTCCGGTGGATGCATTCCAAATAGCTGTTATGTTCTTTGGCTCGTTCCACATCGCCGTTATGTTCTTTGTCGTTTCATTCCACGTCACGCTCGCATTCAGAGTAACATTTTCCCCATAGTAAAACTCCTTCATGCCGGTATATCCGCTGAGATTGAAAACCGCACATTTTGTATAAATATAAGCAGTATCCCCTTGAACCAGGACGTTTTTATTTGATGTCGTCAGCCAATCGTAGGGGTCGGCTGACAATGCATCCACACCCGTTTCATTAAAAACGCGTATTTCTCCAAGACATAGGGCAGGATTAAACGCTATCCAACTGAAATTGAGTTGTATCGCATCCACTCCAGGACGACGTATTATCGTTAAGTTCTCGTATTGACTTGATAACGTTTCATCTGGCGATACCGGTAGATAAGACAGATTATATTTAGACAGATTTAGGCCTCTATCGAAGTAATACCTGTGTATGCGACTCTCGTTTTCATAATCTACGAAGTTCACCCTTGTTGTCCCATTCCGGTATCCCACATTTGATACATTTGCAGTTACGCTTATCACGTCGGCATCGTAAATATTTGTCCTTTCCGGAATCACTTTTGTGACGGTGAAGTCCCTTGTTGGAAGGGCATTCATCTCCCTTGTAACGATATTATCAATCTTATCATCCACGTCCCCAGGCACTTTGTCCTCCGGGTCTATGAACAGCATGACCGTATGATTGCCTGCTGTTACGTTTGTCACGTTCATTGAAACATCTATTGAAGAATTGACGTCCAATCTTTTTATCCTCTTTAGATCAGATTCATAAATAGGGTAAAACGTGATGTTATACTCTGGTGAACGTCGATTCGGAATGCATTCTTTTATTTTCGCTGTGTCCCCGGGCACAAGAACCCCGCATGACCTCTCAGTCCTTCTAATTTCTGTATCGTCTCCGTCATATATTGCAAACACCTGATGACCTGATATTAGGTCTATGTAGAGATATAAACCCACTGCGTTCTCATAGCTTTTAGTTATCCAGTTTAGTTCAGGGTCATTCATTTTATGATAGGTATAATTGAATGGCTTGTAATCGAAGAGCAAAGCAACACTGAAATTCGTCGCATTCACGTATCCAGAGTTCGTGATGTTTGCGGTAATGTTCACATCGTCCTCGTCATAAGGTTGCGAAGGGTCAAATAATATTTGCCCGTGAAGTCCTAAAGATTCCCAGGATGTGTTTCCACTGACTTCTGCACCATAAACATATATCTCCTTCGCCTCTATATTATTCGTTTCGTTTGTCTCGACTATTTCGTTATCGTAATCCGCTTCTACTTTTATCACATGAGTACCAACTTTTGCAGTCCAGTTCGTAGATACGTTTAGCAGTATATTTTTTGTTTCGTTGACCAACTCATCATCATTAACGAGAATTCTCACGTCAAAGTTCTCCACTTCCTCCACACCAATATTGGTGACATTTGCAACTATCCTCACCGTGTCATTATCCCTTATGATTTCATCCTTGCCAATCGGTGTGCCATCAAACCACGTTAAATTTACTTTGACGGCGAGGTCGGCAGTCTGCACGGTTATGTATTTCGCAAAAGTGTTATTCAATTCGTTGTATTCCGGAATCTCGTTTTCAGGGTCTATTGTAGCGACAATGAAGCGTTCCCCAACCGTAGATGCAGTCCAGTTCTTAATAGAGACATTTACAGGTGTTTTGTTAATCGTGAGGTTATAAGTGGTGTTAATTTCCTTACCTGGTTTTAGATAGTAAACCTTGCTGACTCTTGCAAAAGCACTGCCATTCTTGTTGCTTATCGCCTCTATCGTGATATTGTTGTCGAATATCCAGGGTGTCCACCCGTGGAAATTCTTATCGTATAATACCCGATTACCTTTACTATCGTTAATACCAATATTACCTCCTTCTATGTCCAAATCCAGGTAGAGCTTCATTGCCGTTGTATTTTCCCTTTCTATTTCCTGCTTCTCCAAACCGGGATACACTTCAGAACCATAGACTCTGATGTCAGTGTCCTCAATGTGCCTATTCGCACAGTCATAGACGACCAGGGAAACATTTGTCGCATTCTTGCCCCCATAATTAGCAACCTCAACGGTGATATTTATGCTCTCACTTTCGTTTATCATCTCCTTATCAGGGTCAAGGTCAAAATTCAAACTTGTAACTGTAAGTTCTGGTGCTCTTACATGTATTTGTTGAATATATTCGTTGTTTGATTCATTAATCTCGTGTATTCTATTCTCTGGATTCACAACCACGATTATGTTGTGCTCGCCTGCTATGTTCACTTCGCCAAAGTTCCATTCAACACTTTTTGTTTCGTTAACCGTGAAGTTTGTGCTGAGATTTCCAATTTCATGTCTTGAGTCGCTCTCGTCAATATAGAAACTCACATTGACCATGCCACCACGATTCGCAAGGTTTGTTATATTGAGCGTGGCGTTCAAAGTCACGTTCTCGCCAAGCTCCATGTTCACTTTGCCATAAGAATCAGGGGAACGAGTTTCATTATCATTATCATTTACAATGAATGACAAGTTCGTGACGGAGAAATCACGAGAACGTTTCACATGCACCACCTCCTCTTTCACATTGTTTCCTTTTTCCACCTCTATGTTCTCGTCGAGCGGAATAAGCGTGACATTTATCGTGTAGTCCTCCGCAGTTTCAATCCAGCTACATGAATATGACCCACTATCTTTTTGGCATTTTCCCTCACACGTGATATTTCGAATACTTGCATTCCATCGAACGGAAATATTTGTTGCATTTCCAGCATCAAGACCCGTGGTAACATTGATTGAGTTGACCAACTTGTAGTTATTATAACGGTCTGTCACAGTTACTCCATATTCAGAGGGACCACCTGTTGGAACATAAATCTCAGTGAAGTTTATCAAAAAAGCAGTTGCATTTTTCCTGCCTACATTTTCTACACTCGCATTTATCCATACCTGATTACCATCCAAAACCTCTTTTTCCACTGACAAGTCTGTCACTGCGAGGTCTGTCAATCCTAAAAATGTTTCGTTTCGCTCCACTTTGTCCTCAACATTTGCCACAAGTGTATAATTTTCACCGGGTTCCAGGGAACTTGTGTTCCATGTAACATTATAAGGCATGCATTCGCCTGCGTTCAGCGTTACGGTCCTGTTGCCAAGCCGCACCTGATATTTATCTACATAAACCTCAACATCGAAAGTACGCTTCGCAATCATTTTCACTTCAAGACTCTTCCCGTAACCCCATTCAGTCCAGACATCATTCCATTGTATTTTAGTGCAAATTCGCTCACCTGTTTTCATAGACCAATTCAAGCACTCACTGCAAGGAGCATTGTAGTCTATCTGAGATACCCTTATCGGCTGACCATCTGCCACGTCCCTGCTTTTAACATAGAAATCCAAAGATTTATCATCAACATAAGCACGGAATATGTCATCCATACCCCAAAATTTGTCAACCCAGATGTCTCCAATTCTTTCAGAGCCCAATTCATTGCGAATCTTTATATACTCGAAGTGAACTCTCATTGACATATTTTCTATATTCTCTGATTGTGGTAAAGATGAAATCACATACGATCCGCCTTTATTCCCCGACTTGTGAACTTTTTCTGGTATATCCTTTCCCATATAAAACCAAACCGTGCTGTTCGCCTTCTCGCTACCCTCATTCTTGACTTCCGCAATCACGTTTACGAGGTCACCGACAACGGGCTGTGGAGGCTCAAGTGTGAGTGTTATATTCAAATCCGATTCGATTACACGTAAAGTGCAGTTCTGCACGTTGTTCCCGGCGAGTATCTGGTTTTTGAGAATGATGGATTCCCCGAGTTCATTTGTATCATCAGGCCATTCTATAAATTCATCATCAGGGTCAGCCACTGCGAATATAAGATGGTCGCCACCTGTTATGTTCGCTCTCCATGTTATTGAAGTGTCGTTTGTTTTGCCAACCTCCACATACACCGGTTGTTCGGTTCTTCCAATCTCGATGAATCTATCATCAACAGAGCCAACAAAATCGGTGACATTGACATAAAAACTAACATTCACACTCCCGTTTACGAGTCCTGAATTGCCTATGGCTGCGGTTATATTTACGTGTTCACCTTCTTTTACTACTCCCGGTTCAACGCTCACACCCTCAACAGAGAAGTCATATTCCGATTTCACCGGCACATCTTTAAACATTTCGTTGTTCGTCTCGTTATCATCGGTGCCATCAAACGAGACGTTTACAGTTATCGTATGCCAACCGAAGTCCAGAGGTTTCCAGGTCGCTGTGATACTCACATTCTCGCTACTATTCAGGTGCTGAATGGTTTTGTTATAGAAGTCGAAGCCGCTTGTATTACCTCCCCCGATTCCTTCTTTGAAAAATACAGTGAAATTTGTCGCATCAATTGCACCATGGTTTGATATCGTAGCATTAATATTCACTTCTTTTCCACGATAACAGGGGTTAGAAAGATTGCATGGTTTTTCTATGCTCGTGACTGCTAAATCCGTGCCGTTAACAGACATTGGTTTGATTCGTGCGTTATTTGTTTCGTTGGTTGCGGCAAACGCATTATGTGTGTCCCATGTAACATTTACTATGCGATTCACATTATTATTCGTCTCATCAGATTCGTTAACTTCGTGCTCAGAATCTGCAAAAACGGTTATGTTGTACACTCCGACCGAAGCGGGTATCCACGAAAAAGTTATATTTTCGCTTGACCCAGAACTCAAGCCAGAAATCCGTGTTTTAGTTCCATTCGCGTAAGACCCTTCTCCCGGCGACTCCTTCTCTACATAAAATGTAACATTAAATGCGCCAGATGCATTTGTATTGGTGCCAATGTTTTGTATAGTGACGTTTATCATGGTTTCGTTATCCTTTAATATATAAGGCGGTGTGTAAATCGCAGATACGATTAAATCAACCAATGTTTCGTTAATGACAGGTGTAGGAGAAGGTGTTGGAGTGGGAGTCGGTGTGGCTATCGGTGAAGGGCTTGGTGTTGGACATGGCGTTGGCGTTATGGCTGGAGTAGGTGTAGGTAAGGCGGTTGGAGTAGGTGATGGACTCGGTGTTGGCTCGGGTGTCGACGTTAATGTTGGAGTGGGCGTAGATGAAGGTGAAGGCACAGGAGTAGGTTCTGGTGTAGGAGTGGGTGAAGAAGATGGCGAGGGAGTTGGCGTAGGTGTAGGTTCAGGTTCTGGTATATCTTCAGTTTCTCCATCAGAGCCATCGCTCGCATTATTTAACAAAGAAAGAGGTGACTGCGTCATTGCAGGGCTCATCACACTCACTAAACACATCGTTATCACCACTAAAGTGCCGATTCCCCGCCAATTACACTTCCCTTTCATCTCATCCAGTCCCGTCCATAGTCTTATCGCAGGTATCAGCTACTCACACCAGGATATAGCCACCCCTGCTATCCAATACCAATTACAAAATGCTGATGCTGTCCGGTGCGACTTCAACCCTAACCCTGCCCCTCTGCGGATTCATTCACCAGAATATACGTCTCCTCGTCACCCTGTTTAACCACATAAAGTGTTCCCGACTCCTCTATATCTCCGGTAACGGTAACCAGCTCCTCTGTCGGGCTCATCTCCATCACCTTCCCACGCTCGACTATTTCTTTCATTTTCTCCGGATCCGTGAGTGCCTCTTGCATCCCCATTTGCATCAGTACCATCACCATCAACCCAAGAGCAAATATCATTGCCACATCGAACAGATTCGCAACAGCGCTTAAAGGGTCTTCATCTTCGTGTAGTCTCTTTCCTCTCCCTCTTCTACTTCCTCTTCCTCTACTTCCTCGCTTCAAATACCGCATTTTTATTATCACCTCCCTTCCTTCTAACGACTTCTCTCAACTTTCCCCATTTCCTATCCCTCACCTTATTCAGGTATTGCCGGAGCTTCCTCCCTTCCACCTCCTCAAAATCGCATTCCTCTTTTATCCCCAGCTCCAAACCTTCCTCACCCTCACTCTCACCAAACAAAATCTCCGATAGATACTCCATATCACTCATATCCTGCTCATA
>JABUBN010000057.1_pt1 | contig 27727 bp, 23 predicted proteins | sample 7240341 | NCBI WGS metagenome assembly JABUBN01 (sample SAMN07256345, study PRJNA390944) | subsurface metagenome | isolation source: Methane hydrate marine sediment | place: Pacific Ocean: Eastern North Pacific, ODP site | reverse complement strand
AATTGGCTCTAACTTGCCGGTTAGTTTCTCAAAACTTTCAACGAGCACACGTTTGATTTCTTCTCTTGGTGGTATTTCACCGAGTTCACTTTTCATGGTTGTCAGGTTTTCTTCCATACTTTTATAGATTTTATCACGGAATTTTTCATCGGGTACTTTCAAGACTTTACTCATTGTTCTATAGTCAAAATCAAGGAGGATTCCGCCTACAAAAACCATGGCATCACCAATATCACCACCGCCTTCACCGGCAATCTTCTTCCCTGTATCAGTTATAATATCATTCTCCGCGCGAAACGAGGCATTAATACCAAATTTTCTATATGTTTCACATGCTGGTTGGGAAAGGAGCTCAAATATTTTTTTTATATTTGTTGGGAACCTGGAATTTTTTTTGTTCCATATCATCTGGTAAAATATCTGATTGCCGTCAAGATATGTGGCGCCGCCGCCAACCTCACGGCGCATGACAGGTATGCCTTCGTTTTTGCAGAAATCTAAATCAATCTCTTTTTCTGCATCCTGGAAATAACCCACACTTGCCAAAGGTTGTTTTGGTGAAACAAGAACAAGGCCTTCATAACCAATCCTTGCCAGGACATGGAAGATCAACATCGAATCCTGACCTGATAATTTATCAAGCTTAATTAAATTCATATAGCCCCCTTAAATGGTTAAATAAAAAAATCGTGTAAATTAGTGCCCACCATCCGCCAAACTGTGTGGCGGATTAGTGTCAATTTGTGTAATAGATTCGTGCCCATTAGTGTTTCAATTAATGCTCATTCGTGTAAAATTTTCGCTTTATCCGTTCCATTTGCTATAAGCTGTTTAATTTCTAGCCAAGCCCGCAGGGCTTGCAAATATCTTGCCTGGGTTCAAAATATTCTTCGGATCGAATATCATTTTTATTTTTTTCATAATTTCAATCTGCCTTTTATCGAGTGCCATTTCTAAATACTGGATTTTCGATAAACCTATGCCATGTTCAGCGGTAATCGCACCGCCAAGTGATAGCGTAATCTCATATACCTCTCTCCGTATTTTGTTAATCTTTTCTGTATCATTTATGAACAGAGATTTTAATTGATATTTGTCATTCGTAATTTCTGATTTTATTTCCTGATCTCCTGATTTCCTGATCTCCTGATTTCCTAATATCTTTCTCCCATTTTTCTTGTCATCACTGTAATCTATATTTTTATCACTGTAATCGACCATGCCGATATCGGCATGGATATTCCCATCACCAAGATGCCCAAATGCATAAAGATTTGCACCGTATTTTTTTACGCAATCCTTCAATTTTTTAATCAATTCAGGAATTTTATCTTTAGGAACAACAAGGTCTTCACGCGCCACAGGATTTACTAATTCTTTTAATGCATCACCAGTATTTTTTCTGGGTTCCCAGATATTTTCTTTATCCTTGGCACTTTCTCCAACAAGCACATCGAGCGCACCGTATTTTAATGCAATATCACCAATTTTATCATAGATTTTACGCACTTGTTCTTTATCATTTCCATCTATTTCAACAATTGCATGTGCATTTGCCTGTTCAAAAGGTAATTTTCGTTTCAGATATTTTGCGACAATCCTGTACATATCACCTTCCATAAATTCAATTGCTGCAGGCATTAATCCTTGCCCTAATATATCGATTGCAAATTGAACTGCATCTTCAACACATTTAAAAGAGATCAAAAGGTCAATAATAATATGTGGTAAAGGCAGTACCTTTAATGTTGCCTCGGTAACAATTGCCAAGGTTCCTTCAGACCCAATAATCAAATCTATTAAATCATAACCTGTTACATTCTTTAATAATTTACCGCCAATCTTTAAAATTTCGCCATCCGGTAAGACTGCTTCTAAGCCTGTAACATAATTTTTTGTAACTCCATACTTCATTGCCCTTGGTCCACCGGCATTTTCAGCGATATTCCCGCCAATCATACAGGAATCAAGGCTGACCGGGTCGGGCGGAAAAAACAGTCCATATTTTGTCAATTCATTACCGAGTTGCTCAGTAATAATTCCTGGTTCAACAATCACCATCAAATTTTTCTTATCAATTTCTTTGATTCTATTCATTCTTTCTAAGGATAAGACAATGCCGGCATGAATCGGCACTGCACCGGCTGACAGGCTGGTGCCACCGGCTCTGGGTGTTACGGGAATATTATTATCATAAGCAAGTTTCATGATTTGAGAAACTTCTTCGGTTGAGTATGGTTTTACTGCTGCCTCGGGCATTGATTTATAAAGGGGCGTTTCGTCATGGGAATAATTTTCCAATGCCTCTTTATCTACAATAACATTTTCTTTACCAACAATATTCTTTAAATTTTCAATAATCTTCTCATCGACCTTATTATACTGCATGGAAGATTTATTATATCCATAAACACTAAAAATGCAAGCGTTTAAGGAAATAGCGGTTTATCCTCCGTTTCTCTCTTCCATCACCGTAGTTTCAGTGAAACTATTGACAGATTCGATGTCATCTGTATAATATTATTATGGAGAAGAAAAAGCCTGGTAGAGTCGCTGTCCGGCACTCATAAAAATATGAAGAGCAAGTATAAGACAAGAGAACAATTAATAAAAGAATTAGAAAAATTACAAAAACGAGTTACTAAATTAGAAAAATCCCAAACCGAATGTATGTATGTCAAGGGAATACTAAAGCAATCAGAAGAACGTTATAGAAAATTGGTTGAAAAAGCCAAAATTGCTATTGTGATAGATGATGAAAAAGGGAATTTTAAATATTTTAATAAAAGATTTGCAAAAATGTTTGGTTACACTGTTGGAGAAATAAAAAAGAAATCAATCCAGACACTTGTTCATCCTGATGATACTGAGAGAGTGATGAAATTTCATAAAGACCGCATTCGAGGTAGAAAAGTACCAACAAGATATGAATTCAAAGGAGTTAAAAAAGATGGTACTACAATATATCTTGAAGTAGCCGCTGAAAAATTGAAAAAAGGGAAGAACATCATTGGGACTCATTCCTACATATGGGATATCACCGATCGCAAACAGGCACAGGGGAAACTCCATTATCAGGCAGATTTACTACAAAATGTTTCAAATGCGATTATTTCTACTGACCTTGACTTCAAGATCACTACATGGAACAAAGCTGCAGAAATCATGTACGGCTGGCAAGCATATGAAGTGGTCGGTAAATCTATACACAAGATTATCAAATCAGTATATCCGTTTGTCCAGTGGGAGGACGTTTTAGAAGAAATTTTAAAAAAGGATTATTGGAAAGGTGAAGTCATTCAGAAATGTGAAGACGGTACTAATATCAACGTACTTTCGGCAATTTCACTAACAAAAGATAGTGCCGAAAATCCAATAGGTATAGTTATGATTACCCATGATATTACTGAGCGCAAACGCGCCGACGTAGAAATGCGTAAAGCTCGTGATGAGTTGGAAATAAGGGTTAAAAAACGAACTGCAGAGTTGATAAAAACTAATGAGGTACTACTGTTTGAAATCAATGGGCGCAAGCGAATGGAGGAGGCAATCAAAGTTGCCTATGCCGAACTTAATCAAATATTCAATGCTGCCGGTGATGGAATGTGTGTCTTTGATAAAGACTTTAATATACTTAGAATTAACGAAACCTTTTCGATTCTGTTGCATATAAACAGGGATGAAGTAGTAGGCAGGAAGTGTTATGAGATGTTTCCTGGTCCCCTTTGCCACACTCCTCAATGCCCACTTAACCTCATTCTAAACGGTGAACAACGTATTGAGCGTGAGATGGTAAGAGTGTTAGATGACGGTGCACAAATTATCTGTCTCATAACCACAACTGCCTTTCGAGGACCTGATGGCGAGTTGATCGGCATTGTTGAAACTTTAAAGGATATCACAAGGGCTAAGCAGATCGAACAGGCTACGAAGAATGCTGCCCAACAATGGCGGATTACATTTGATGCTATTCACGACGCGGTTAGTCTTCTTGATACAGAGAGAAAGATACAGCGCTGTAACATGGCAATGAAAAAGATGCTGGGAATGTCTTTCAAGGAAATCCTTGGCAATAACTGCTGCGAATTAATGCACGGTTTACAAAATCCGATCGACGAATGTCCATTATCACGAATGATGAAAAGTAAACGCAGGGAGCTGCAAGCTGTACAATCAGGTGACCAATGGTTTAATATTTCTGTAGATCCACTATTGGATGAGTCGGGCAATATTATTGGCGCTGTACACATTGTAACTGATATCACAGATCAAAAGCGGGTGGAGGAGCAGATCATAAAGCAAAATGTATTCATGAACAACATATTAGATTCCTTAGCCCATCCTTTTTATGTTATTGACGTTAATAATTACACCATTAAGATGGCGAATGCTGTTGCTTATAAAGGCGACTTACCAAAAAATTTAAAATGTTATGAACTTATCCATAAACAGGGCAGACCATGCAAAGTGAACTCGGTGAAATACCACCAAGAGAAGAAATCAAACGTGTGCTCGTTGAAAGTTTTGAGAAACTAACCGGCAAGTTAGAGCCAATTGAACTCGACGACGAAACAATAAGAAAAATGAGAGAGCTTGAAAAAATATTCACCTCTAATGAATTCCTGTTTAAGAAAACACCGCGTATTCCTCACGGTGTAAAGATAAAAGAAGGAATCGAAATTCTTTATGGATTATACAAAGCAAAAGGTGGACTCATAAGAACTGCTGAAGAAATCGAAAATAAAAAACGCATTCGAGATCTCGTTGTGTCCGGCGATTTTAATCTGTTTCCTAAAAATGGTTTATCTGAAGTCGAAAATACTCTGAAGAATAAGGACTTTGATGCTGAAATTATTAAAAAAGAGATCGAAAAGGTATATGAAAAAAAGAATATTGAATCACCGGGTGTTGAACCTGATGATTTTGCAAAAACAATAATAGACGCTAAGTAAGTCGATTCACTCCCTCTCCTTCTTACTACTATTTCCATATCTTTTTATAGTAAATGATAATTAAAATTTTTTTGGTCAAGGCATCAAATTCACTAATGTACGACGTAATTAATAAATAGACTGGTTTGGCACCGTACCCGCAAATACAGTAATACCAACAGTTTACAGCCACGACATGAAACGTGTAATATTCTTACGTCTCTCTTGACGAAATCGCTTTTTTGTGTATAATGATAAACATTAATCATAAATAAATAAAGAAAGGAGATAAATATGGCAAAAGCAGCTTTTGTATGTAACGGTTCTGAAGGCAAAAATCTGTATCCAGCATTGATATTGGCTTCATCTTGTGCAGCAAGTGGTGATGAGGTTTATATATTCTTCACACCGGGCGCTGTTGACGCGCTCAAACCTAATGTAATAGAAAACATGAAGGCAAAAGGTATGCCCGATATGATTGAACTCTGGAATGGGATAAAGGGTCTTGGTGGCAAGTTTTACTTCTGCGAATTAGCACTTGAGGCAAAGGATGTGAAAAAAGAGGATTTGCGAGATGATATAGAACTCGTAGGTGCAACCACATTCATAGCAGATATTCAAGGTGCACAGACAACATTTTCTTTTTAAAGGAGGATAAAATGGCAACCCATAAACTCGATACTTTAGGATTAAAATGTCCACAACCAATCCTTAAAATTGCGGTTGAGGCACCAAAAATGCAAGCCGGTGATCTCCTCGAGGTCCTTGCAGATTGTCCTTCATTCCCCAGGGATATTGAGGGATGGTGTAAGAAAACAGGAAAAACACTGCTCTTTTGCCGGGATGAAGGGGGCGGCAAGTTTAACGCACAGATTCAATTCTAAAGATAATCGTGGCTAATAATTTTAAACCAAATATCATTGGCTTTCTTTGTAACTGGTGCTCATATGCTGCAGCTGACCTTGCGGGAAGCAGCAAATTAGAAGTTCCAGCAACACTAACGACCATACGGGTGATGTGTTCAAGCCGGGTCGATCCCGTACATATCATTTCGGCATATCTACAGGGTGCAGACGGCGTATTGATCGCTGGATGTCATCCTGGTGATTGTCATTATCAAACCGGTAACTATTATACCCGAAGAAGGTTTGCATTATTACACAAGATTTTAGAAACCTTCAAACTCGACCCTGAAAGATTCAGGCTCTCATGGATATCAGCCTCTGAAGGTAAAAGATTCTCCGAAGTAACAAAAGAATTTGCTGAACATATTGAGAAACTTGGTCCGAATCCATTAAAGAACAAACCGTTTATTGAATAATGGCAAAGAATAGAGATATTTTGGTAATAGGCGCAGGACTCGCAGGAATTGAGGCAAGTTTATTATCAGCACAAGCAGGAAGAAAAGTCTATTTAATTGAACAGGCGTCATATTTTGGTGGAGCCGCGATTAAATCTGAAGAGGTCTTTCCAAATATGGAATGTGCTACATGTATGCTTGCGCCCAAACAATCAGACATCATTGAAAATAAAAATATCGAATTAATGACCCTTAGTAAGGTAACAAATATTAGTGGCGACAGCGGAAATTTTACGGCCAAAATAATAAAACGTGCACGGTATGTCAGCCTTGTTAATTGTATTGGTTGCGGCGCATGCTTTGAGCCATGTCCAGTAAGCGTGGACAACGAATTCGAAGAGAATATGTCAAAACGAAAGGCAATATATAATGCCTGTGCCGGTGCCTTGCCAAATGCACCAGCGATTGATATGGAACATTGCCTGCGCGGCAAAAAGCAAGAAGAATGCACTGCCTGTAAAGAAGCATGCATGTTCGATGCTATTATTTATGATGACAAAGATGAAGAAATAGAGATAAAAGTCGGAGCGATCATTGTAGCCACAGGTTTCAAACTGAACGATTGCAAACAATTTACACAATATGGCTACGGAAAATTTGAAAATGTCCACAATGCTTTTGAATTCGAACGATTAAGAGCATCGAATGGACCAACCTCGGGTGTGATTCAAAAGCGAGACGGCAAGGAACCAAAATCGATCGGGCTCATCCACTGTGTGGGTCGTGATAATAAAGGATACTGTTCACAGGTTTGCTGTATGTATTTGACAAAATTCGCCCATTATGCCCTGGATAAATTACCTGGAGTAAAGGTCTATCAATTCTATAAGGAACTTTCAATCCCTGAAAAGGGTAACCAGAAATTTTACCACGAGGTAAAAGAAAAGGGCGTTAAATTTATAAGGGCAAAAGAAATACAAATCGCAGAAAATGGCAACGGCGCCGGATTAAAAATAAATTACCAGAATGAAAAAGCAGAAAAAGAATCAGTTGATGTTGATATGGTAGTTCTTGCACCTTATATCGAACCTTTCCCAGGTACTGGTGAATTGGCGAAATTATTGGGTATTGAATTGGGCAATTTCGGATTTGTTAAAACCGCTGAATTTGACTCGGTTTCAACAATACGTCCGGGAATATTCGTTGCGGGCTGTGCTCAAGGACCAAAATTTATGCAGAATGTAACTACTCAGACACAGGCTGCTGTAGCACGAGCCTTAAATACAACAGAGGATTAGAATGGTAAAGATTGGCTTATATTTGTGTGAATGCGGACCAAATATTGCAGAGGTAATCGACTTAGACAAAATTGCCGAACAAATAAAAAAAGACAATAAAGTAGCGGGTATTGAGCGACATAAACTGCTCTGCTCTGAAGATGGTAAGAAATTTCTCGTTGAAAGCATAAAGAAAAACGAATTTGAGCGTATTGTAATTGCTGCATGTTCTCATAAACAACATGAGACTACTTTTATGGAAGTAATGTCAAGCAGCGGTCTCAACCCATATATGTTTCAGCTCGTAAATATTCGTGAGCAATGTGCCTGGATGACACCTGATAAAGAAGCAGCAACCAGTAAGGCGCTCCGTTCTATTCGTGCAGCAATAAATCGGGTAAGGTATCATGATGCACTCCAGCAAAAGGAGATTGATTGTAACGCGGATGTGATTGTTGTCGGCGGCGGAATAACTGGTATAGAAGCTGCACTGAGAACAGCACAAAAAAATAGAAAAGTCTATTTAATAGAAGAACAGGAACTTGGCGGCAGACTCAGAGAGTATGGATTGCTTTTTCCTACAATGCAGCCTGCCCAAGATTTTTTGAACAAAAAAATTAGCGAGGTAAAAAACACCGGGCAGATTAAAGTTTTTGAAAATAGCAAGGTTAAGGAAATACTTGGTTTCTTTGGTAACTTCGTTGCAACCATAGAAAATAAGAACCGCGAAGAAATCAAATTAAATGCCGGCTCAGTAATTCTTGCTATCGGTGCAAACCCATTTATCCCTAAAGGATTGGCAAAATTTGGTTATGGTAAATTTGATGATGTTTACACTGCAGCTGAGTTCGAAAAAATGACTTGCAGCAATAATATAATCACAAAATCAGGCAATCCACCAAAATCAGTTGCAATAATACACTGTGTGGGCAGGAAAAAACTTGGGTATTGTTCCAAAGTTTGTTGTATTAATTCAATGAAGATCGCCCGATATATCAAAGAAAAATTAAACGGTGTGAAGGTAATTCAATTCTATAAAAACCTATGCCTGCCTGATAAAAGATATGACGAATTTTATAAAGAAACCAGGGAAAAAGGCATTGAATTTTTAAGATTCAGCGATATTGAGGTTATTAAAGAAGCTAATCAAATGATGCTCAAATACAAAGAGGAAAATAACAATGAAGATACGCTCCCCGTAGACATGGTCGTTCTTTCAACTGGATTAATACCTAATCCAAAAACAGAGGAATATGCGAAGATGCTCAACATACCTGTAGATGAATATGGATTTTTTAAAGAAGAACATGTAAAACTTGGACCCGTTTCTACAATAACCGAGGGTGTATTTATTGCTGGCTGCGCTCAGGGACCACAGAGCATAAACGATTCAATAGTACAAGCTGGTGCAGCTGCCGGCAAGATCATCTCTTCGCTTGTTCCAGGAAGACGCCTGCAGATTGAAACTAAAACATCCTACGTTTCTGAGACGATGTGTATTGGATGTGGTGTTTGTGTGGATGTCTGTGCTTATGGTGCATTGACAATAGATGAATCCAAACGCATTTCAGTCGTTAATGAAGTTCTCTGCAGGGGTTGTGGAAACTGTGCTTCAGCCTGTCCCTCAGGTGCAGCGCGTCACAGACATTTTACTACAAAACAAATAACACAGGAAATGATTGAGATATTGAAATGAAAGGCAAGATCATTCCATTAAAGGATAATTTAAATAATACTATTAAAGAAGTTATTAAATCCTTATTAGAAAAAGCTTGTTTTGATGCAATACTTGTTCCGAACCGGGTACCTTCTGAAGAATCATTCACTTATCTATTGATAAATGCCAAAGACTTATTGGAATCATGCACTCCATTACCACCCATTATGCCAATCCAGGGAGCTCGCGCATTACGAAATTTCACGCGTCGTGGTAAAACTAGCCTCAAGGTATTATGTGTAATGCGCCCCTGTGAAATTCGGGCAGCAACAGAATTATCAAAACTAAGACAGATTGAATTAGAAAATATTTCTTTTATGAGTATTGACTGTCCAGGGGCATTAGTAACAAAAGATTACATAGATAAACCAAAAGATTCTGACATATTATACGAAAAGGTTTTAAATCAGTGGGCAAGTGAACATCTTCGTCCAACATGTAATACATGTGTGAATTTCAGCTACGAAAATACACCGAGCGACATCCATATTGGCATAATTGGTCAGGATAATAATCATATTCTTTTATTGCCAATGAACGAAAAAGGAAAAGCATTACTTGGTAAAATAGATATCCAGTGCAGCGATGACATATCATCCTGGCAAACAAAGGTAAAAGAGATTTTACAAAAAAAGACAAATCAAAGAAACGAGTCGTTTTCAGAAATACAGAATAAATCAGCAGGTGCAGAAAATTTCGACAATCTGTTTTCTGACTGTATAAATTGTCACAACTGCATGAGGGTTTGTCCAATTTGCTATTGCCGACAATGTTTCTTTGAATCGAGTGATGAGGTTAGAATAGAAGCAGAAAATTATTTTATTAAGGCACAGAATAAAGGTGGTATAAAATTCCCTGCTGATACAATACTCTTTCATCTCGGCAGAATGTCTCATATGGCACTTAGTTGTGTAAATTGTGGAGCCTGCGAAGATGGTTGTCCTATGGATGTACCAGTTGCCCAGGTATTCAGTTTTATTGGCGATACGGTTCAGAAGATGTTTGATTATATCCCGGGAAAAGATAGAAACGAGCCAATACCGATTCTTACATATAAAGAAGATGAATTGCATGAGTATGAAGACTCGAAAGGGCAGCAATGAAAAGCTTTAAGATACCCAAACCGCCTGATGATACAATAAAAGATATACTTCTTTTTTTATTGGAAAATAAAAAAGTAAGCAGTATTTTTGCACTTTCAAAGATGCATAATAACAATTATGCCTATACACTCATAACAAATAAGGAACTATTAAATAACATTACACCCACATACCCCTTAATGCCGGCAAATGCAGGAAAGATGATTTCGCGCCTTACAATGATTGAAGCGGTTAAATCACCAGTTGCAGTCGTCTTAAGACCGTGTGAATTGAGGGCACTTTTTGAACTTGTCAAGCTTGAGCAAGCAAAATTGGATAATCTCCTGTTTGTAAGTTTTACCTGCGGAGGGGTTTTCCCAATTAAAACCAAAAAAGATGGTTTAGAGAATAAATTAGAGAAGTACTGGGAGAATGTAAAAACTGGAGAGGACCTCCAGGAATTACGAGAATGCTGTCGCATCTGCGAAAATTTTGTTCCAGATAACGCCGACATTATCTTGCAACTCGCAGGCAATGATATTAATAATGAAACCAGCGTATTAATAAAAACTGAAAAAGGAACAGGGTTTCTTAAAGGTATGAGTGATCAATTTGATGAAGAAAATTTGGAATCAACATCATTAGATACCATCAGGGAAAAAAGAAAAGAAAAGAAGCAAACGACCTTTGCTGATCTTAAAACTGAAGATTTCGGGATAGAGGGTCTAATTAATATCTTTGGGAGATGCATCAATTGTCACGCTTGCAGCAAAGCCTGCCCAGCATGTTACTGTAAATTGTGTTATTTTGAATCAGCAGATAGTGAATCCGATCCTTCAACCTTTGAAGCTGAATTAAAAAAGAGAAGTGCCTTAAGGATCCCTGCTGATACTGTATTTTATCATCTTGGCAGGCTGACCCATATTGGGTTTACCTGTATGGGATGTGGTATGTGTTCAGATGTTTGCCCAACTAATATCCCTATCGCCACTATCTTCACAAAAATAAGCGAGCGCATCCAGAAGGCTTTTGAATATGTGCCCGGAAAAGACCTTGAGGAAAAAGTACCAATGGCTATTTTTGAAATGAAAGAATTGGAGGACGTAGAGGATTAGCAATGAAAGAAAATGAATTGCCCAGAATTATCGGTTTTCTCTGTAAATGGTGCTCCTCTGCAGGGGCAGATTTGGCTGGAGTAAGCAGATTAAAAATGCCAGCATCACTCATTCCAATCAGGGTGATGTGCTCAAGCCGTGTAGACCCCGTCTTTGTCTTAAAAGCCTTCTTAGGAGGTGCTGATGGTGTATTAGTTGCCGGCTGTCATCCTGGAGACTGTCATTATCAATCCGGTAATTATTATACCCGACGCAGATTTGCGCTAACAAAGAAGATTTTTGAAGAACTGGGTTTAGATACGAACCGCATAAGACTCTCATGGATATCTGCTTCTGAAGGACGCAGATTTGTAAATGTCGTTACTGAATTCACTGAGAATCTTAAAAAAATAGGTAAAAATTCTATTGAGACAGAAGTTTTTCTATAATCATATACAAATTCTAAGCCAAAATCCTAAATTCCGAAAATATTTAAAAAAATTGAGCTCAGGCGAAATAGAATTTTTGTATTATTCAACCTGTAGAATATTCATTTAAAACAAAACTTAACTCAAAAGCACTGATTTTCTGTTGACATTACTAATTTTTTGAGTAATATATTCAACAATTAATGACTATAAAACTTTCATGAAAAACTGTCGGAAGTATAAAGGAGCATTATGATAGAATTGAAAAATGCCGACCCTAATTTTAAATGGGAAATCATCAAAAAAGAAGGTGGTGAAGGATTACTTAAATGTTTTGGCTGCAGTGATTGTGCAGCGAGTTGCCCGGTAAGATATTTTGATGAACGTTATAATCCAAGAAAGATTATCCGTCTTACGCTTCTGGGTATGAAAAATGAGGTCTTATCCTCACCTTTTTTATGGTTCTGTGCACATTGTCATGCGTGCACAGAAAGATGTCCCCAGGGTATAATGGTAGCAGATTTGATCAATGCCATTAAAAATTATGCAGTGGAGCAGGGTTATTGTCCTGAAGGATATAAATTACAGCTCGATTTATTGAAGAGACTCGGCAGGCTCTATGAAGTTGAAGATTTTGACTTAAAAAAACGGCAGAGGCTCGGTTTACCACCGATAGATAAAACAATCCCTGAAGTCGCAAAAATTTTAGAGTACACAGAAATAATCAAACATGTAAATTCCAAACCCCAAGCACAACCCAGCACTTTTCAAAAAAGTGCTGGGCAAATTACCAAAACACAAAATCCAAAACCAAATGACCCTTCAAGCCAAGAGAAAATGGAGAAGGAATGAAAAAGTACGCATTATTTCTGGGCTGTACAGTTCCTGTACGGGCACAGCATTATGAACTAAGTGCCCGCAATGTTGCCAAAGAGCTGAATATTGAATTTGCCGACATGAAAGATGCATCGTGCTGTGGGTTTCCTCTGAAGGCAGTCGATGCAGAAACATCACTCCTCTTAGCAGCACGGAACATCGGCATTGCGAGTAAGATGAATCTGGACCTTATAACACTCTGCAATTCGTGTACAGCAATGCTCTCTGATGCCCAGAAGCAGATGAAAAACAATGAATTTTATAAAAAATTTAAGGAACTTGGTTTTTCCTATCCTCGCGAGGTTCAGGTTAGGCACTTTGTGAGAGTGCTTTATGAAGACATTGGTATTGAAAACATTAAAAAACATATAAAAAAACCATTGGGCGCACTCAGGGTAATTCCTCATTATGGATGCCATTATATGCGTCCTTCACAGCTTTATGGTTTTGATAATCCTGAAGTTCCCCATACACTCGATGAGATGATAAATATAACCGGTGCAGAATCAATTGAATATATCGATAAAAAAATGTGTTGTGGTGGTTCAGTACTGGGTATTGATGAAGCCCTGGCAGTAACCATGGCAAACCATAAATTAAATATCGCGAAAAATAATAATGCCGACGCCCTGATCTCTATTTGTCCGTTTTGTACAGTGATGTATGAAGATAACCAGCGCAAGGCTGAAGCAAAATTTGAAACCAAATACGAAATCCCCGTACTTTATTATCCTCAACTATTAGGTTTGAGCTTTGGTCTGGACCAAAATGCAGTAGGAATGAGATTCAACCGGGTTAAACCCGCTGCAGTATTAGAAAAAATCAGTCCAACACCATCTGAAGAAAGTACCAGGTAATAAGGAGTATTATGAGAGTATTAATATGCGATTGTAATAGTGCAATAAAATTGCCCAAACTTGATCTGGGCCCTGATATTGAAATCGAACACTATGAAAACATGTGTAAAAAGAGACCAGAAATTGCTCCTGACGAAAAAGTCGTGATTGCCGGGTGCAGTCCAAACCTGATGGAAATATTATTCCCAAATATTAATGCGGAATTCGTAAATCTCTATGAACATATTGTGCTTTTAGGACACTCAATGGACAAAGCAAAGTATTTAATTGTTGCTGCGGTTGAAAAAATGAAGGCAATCATGCCGGTGAAACCAAAGGTCTTTAATATTGAAAATAAAAATGTACTCATCATTGGCGCAGGTATCGCAGGTATTGAGATTGCTTCACAGCTGGCACATAATGGTGTGAATGTCAATCTTATTGAAAAAACTCCATTTCTTGGTGGTATGGTTGCAAAATTGGACCGGCTCTATCCTGAAGGCACACCGTACAGCCATACCCTGATGCCGCAGATTGGCACTATGCTGCAAAATAAAAATATTGAGTACTCATTTAATAGTGAAGTCAAAGATATTAATGGACAGGTCGGCAATTATAAAATAAATGTTCAGATACGATCACGCGGTGTTATTGAATGTAATAATTGCGGAAAATGCATTGATGTTTGTCCTGTTGAAGTAGATGATACAGGCAAAAAACGAAAGGCAATCTACTATGTACCAACCTATCCTAACATGCACGCGATAGATTTTGATACGTGTACAAAATGCGGCGAGTGTATAAAAGTATGTCCGGGAAAAATCGAACTTGACCATAAGATTACTGAGAAAGAAATTAATGCCGGTGCTGTAGTCGTTGCAACAGGGTTAAACTTGTATGATGTGTCAAAGGTTGAAGAGTACGGGTATCATCGCTTAGATGGCGTCATGACGACCATTGAATTCGAACGTGCTGTAGCATCAGGACAGTTAAAACCAAAAAAAGTGGTTATTATCTATTGTGCAGGTTCGCGTGATTCCAAGCATCTCCCTTATTGTTCCAAGATATGCTGTTTCCTGGGTTTAAAGGAGGCGAAGCTCGTCATGGACCGCTATCCAGGTACACAGGTCTATGTCGCAGCAATGGATATGCGCAGTTATGGAACATTTGAATATTTTTATAATAAATTAAGAGAACAAGGTGTTTCATTTATAAGAGGTAAGCCATCTGAGGTTTTCAAGCGTAATGGTAACCTTGTGGTGAGAACTGAAGATCTTTATACCAATGAATTACTTGAGATTGAAGCCGACACCGTAGTATTGAGTTCAGGATTTGTGCCTGATAATCCTACGTTTGACAAACTCGGCATTAAATTGAATGGTGATTTTCCTGTGCTCTTTGAAAATGCCGGATTAGGTAATACTGCATTACCACGCGGTATTTTTACTGCTGGATCAGCAACATTTCCGGCTGGTGTAAGAGATACATTGATTGATGCACGTAAAGCCGCATTTTCTGTTTTGAACCTCTTTAAACATGATAAGATTGAAACAAGACAACCCAATGCACAAATTAATGAAGATCTCTGCAGTGTCTGTAGAATGTGTATTGGAACCTGTCCGTATAATGCAATTTCAATTGTTGATGATAAAATTAAAGTCAATGAAGAATTGTGTATGGGTTGTGGTATCTGTTCTATTACCTGTCCATCATATGCGAGCCAATTAGAGGGATTCAATCCTAAAGGCTTATCTAACCAGATTCGTACCCTTATTAAAAAAGGTGATATACTCGCGCTTTTGTGCCGCTGGTCTGCATATAATGCTACAGATAAAGCAGCATATGACAAGTATTCCTATCCTGAGAATGTTAAGATAATTCGGGTTCCGTGCAGTGGTGCGGTTGACCCATCTCATGTAATGCTTGCATTGCTTAGTGGAGCAAAAGGTATACTTATTGGCGGATGTTATCCTGATGCCTGTCATTATGCCAAAGGTAATTTCCGCGCCAAGGTGCGTGAACAAATGTTAAAACTAAATTTGGATCTATTAGGTTTTAATAAAAATATTGTAAGATTAGAATGGATTGGTAAAGATGAAGCAAATAAATTTGTGGAAATAGTTAAGGAGATGAACGAATAAAAATGCCTAAATTACCTAAAATACCTAAATACCTAAAGATAAATAAATACCTAAATATAAAAATGCCTAAATACCTAAATAACATGGGTAAGGGTTTGGTTTTAGATGCTGGAAATATTCTTGTCTACCAGCTTGCCTCGAACTATTTTGAGGTATGGCGGCAAGAAACGGTGACACGGTGAATCGGAGAAACGGAGCAATTTATTCGTGCAAATTCGTGAATTCATTCGTGGGAATTAAATATCTGTGTAATCTGTGTACAGAAATCTGTGTAATCTGTGTTTTGAAAGGAGGAAATAAATGGCGAAGCCATTAGTCGCATTTTATTGGTGTGCCTCGTGCGGCGGCTGTGAAGAAGCAGTTGTTGACCTGGCAGAGGATATTCTCAAGGTTGTTGAGGCGGTTGACATCAGGTTATGGCCAGTAGCAATGGATTTTAAATATAAAGACATCGAGGCAATGGAGGATAATGCGCTTGCAGTAAGTTTTATCAACGGCGCAATTCGTACTGAAGAACAGGAACATATAGCAAAACTCCTGCGCAAGAAATCAGGACTTATTGTTGCGTTTGGTGCCTGTGCTCATCTTGGCGGTATTCCCGGACTTGCTAATGTTGCTAATAAAAAAGAGATATTTGAAACCGCTTACAAATCGACCCGCACAACTGTAAATCCCAAAGGTGTATATCCACAGACAGTAACTGAAATCCCTCAGGGGAAACTATTACTTCCTGAATTTTATGATACCGTAAAGACACTTGACCAAACAATAGAGGTCGACTACTATGTTCCAGGCTGTGCACCACCACCAGACCTGATTATGCAAGCAATTACAGCAATCTTAGAAGGCAAATTACCTGAAAAAGGTTCAGTACTGACAGTAGACAAGGCATTGTGTGAAACCTGTCCATTAAATAAAAGCAAACCTGACAAACTGGCTATTAAGGAAATTAAAAGAATATCTGAGGTTATCCATGATCCAGAAAAATGTTTTCTTACCGAAGGCATTATCTGTCTTGGTCCGGCAACACGAGGTGGGTGCGGTGAGCGTTGTATAAATGCCAATATGCCGTGCCGCGGCTGTTTTGGTCCAACCAAAGAGGTAAAGGACATGGGCGCAAAATTCTTATCAAGCCTTGCATCAATCATCGATGTTGACGACGAGAAAGAAATTGAACGAATTGCTGAATCTGTACTTGATCCAATTGGACTCTTTTACATGTATTCTTTACCAAGTTCAATCTTAAGAAGGAAACAGGGGGTTTAAAATGTTTAAAAAGGTAACAATCGATCCAATTACCCGTTTAGAAGGTCATGGAAGAATAGAAATATTTCTTGATGATAAAGGCGATGTAGCGCATGCATGTCTCCAGGTCCCAGAATTGCGCGGCTACGAGAGATTTGCTATAGGTCGTCTTGCTGAAGAAATGCCCCGTATTACTGAAACGATCTGCGGTGTCTGCCCAACTGCACATCATACCTGTTCAGGAAAAGCCCTTGATGATTTATATGGTGTTGAACCTCCTCCAGCAGCACGAAAGATCAGGGAATTTATCTATAATGCCTTTGTGTTTGAAGACCACAACCTCCACTTTTATTTTCTTGGCGGACCTGATTTTATTGTAGGACCTGATGCACCTGCAGCTGAACGTAATATACTTGGTGTGATTGGTAAGGTTGGCTTAGAAATCGGAAAAAAAGTCATTGATATTAGAAAACGTACGAGAAATATTATTCAAACCATGGGTGGAAGGGTTATACATCCAGTTCACTGTTTACCGGGTGGTGTGTCAAAACCAATGACCAAAGAAATGCAGGAAGAATTTAAAAAAACAGCTGAGGATTCAATAGAATTTGCAAAATTCAGTCTCCAGGCATTTGCTGATATTGTTTTAGCAAATAAGACGTATGTTGATCTGATCATTGGTGACATTTACAAACACAAAACCTATTATATGGGACTGGTTGATGATAACAACAAGGTAAATTTCTATGATGGCTGGATCCGGGTCGTTGACCAAGAAGGTAAAGAGTTTGCCAAATTCAAGGTCAAAGATTATATTGACCATATTGCCGAAGGTGTGGAATCCTGGACCTATATTAAATTCCCCTATCTAAAGAAAGTAGGGTGGAAAGGCTTTGTTGATGGTAAAGACAGCGGCGTGTACAGGGTCGCACCATTGGGACGTCTAAATGCCTCTGACGGAATGGCAACACCATTAGCACAGGAACACTATGAAAAGTTCTACGAAACACTGGGCGGAAAACCAGCACACAACACCCTGGCAACCCATTGGGCTCGGTTAATCGAAGCGCTCCAGGCAGCAGAAGCAATGGTACAGCTTATTAATGACCCGGAAATTCTTGATCCGAATGTCCGCAACATGGACTTTCAAATTCCAAAACAGGGTATTGGCGTGATCGAGGCGCCGCGCGGAACTCTGTTCCACCACTATGAAACCGACGAGAAAGGCGTATTGACCAAGGCAAATCTGATTGTTGCTACAGTCAATAATTCAGCAGCAATGAATATGTCGATTGAAAAAGCAGCCCGAGCATTGATCAAAGGTGGCAAGGTTAATGATGGATTGCTCAATATGGTAGAAATGGCATTCCGCGCGTATGACCCTTGCTTAGCCTGTGCTACGCATACGATTAACGGACACGTCCCGCTTCAAGTTGATATATATAATGCTGATAAGGAAATCATTAAGACACTGAAGACAGTGTAAATAGCCAAATAGGAAACGGAGCAAGGGAGAATCGGCGAAACGGAGAATTATTTAAAAGTATTGGAATTTCAAGCCAATACTGCAAGTAACCGAACGAAGTGAGGTTATCTTGCCATTTAACTCCTTATTTAATACTGCATCTCTTGACTTAAGTAGCAATCTTACTATATTATAGGTATGCAAAAGATTCTCATCTATGGTGTGGGTAATCCTTATCGATGTGATGATGCTGTAGGTATAAAGATTACAGAGGAACTTAAAAAACGAATTAAAAAACCTAATATCACTATTAAATCGGGTAGTATTGACGGCCTCAGCATGCTCGATGAAATCCTTGGGTATGACAAGGTGCTCTTTGTCGATTCAATAAAGACAACAGATGGAAAACCCGGAGATATTTATAAAATTAAAGTAAACCCCCTCAAAAAAAAACCATCTTTATCAGCTTCGCATGGCATAGATTTTATCACTGCACTAAGATTGGGCAGAGAATTCGGCTATAAGATGCCCACGTGTATTGATATCTATGCAGTAGAAATAGAGAATAATTCATGCTTTAGTGAAGAGTGTACAGAAAAGGTTAAAGCAAGTATACCCCAGGTTGTGGAAAGAATAATGAAAGAGATAAACAAACAGGGCAATTCGAGGCAAAGAACAAGGCAATTAAAGACAACAAACGAGGGATGAATGTCAAATGACAAATGTCAAATTACAAATGAATCCCGCTCATCTGTAATGGGCTGGATGAATCCCGCTCATCTGCGATGGGCGTGGGCTTCTGCCCACGATTATCGAACCCAGAAGGGTTCTCCCACATAACATTTCTGAATGTGATTAGGGCGATTATTAAAACATCATTAATTGACTGGGATGGTAAAATCACCACAGTCTTGTTCTATGATAAATGTAATTTTTTATGTCCGTTCTGCCAGAACTGGGATCTAATAATGAATCCTGAGAAATACCCGGTTATCGAGTGGAATCAAATAGCCCAGGATCTAAAAAAGAAAAAAGGTTGGGTTGATGGTGTTGTACTTACTGGTGGAGAACCGCTTGTTTATAAAAAAAACGTATTTGAACTATGCCAAAAAGTAAAAGACTTAGGTTTTGCAGTAAAGCTTGATACGAATGGTGCATATCCAGAAATCATGCAAGAATTAATAAATAAGAAACTGGTCGATTATGTAGCAATGGACATTAAAGCACCTTTAGACAAAAGATATCACGTAGCCGCAGGCAAAAAAATAGATATTGAAAATATTAAAAAATCAAAAGCTATTTTAATGAGTGATCTAATCGATTATGAATTTCGTACAACCTGTGTGCCCGGGATAATAGACGAAAATGCAATTCACGAGATTGGCAAAGTAATAAAAGGTGCAAAAAAATGGGCTTTGCAGGCATATATCCCGGATAATGCATACAAAAAAGAATACAGAAAAAAATTGGGAACAGATTATATTCTATCTCTGGAAAAATTTCAAATAATTGCAAAAAAATATGTGTCGAACGTAATACTACGCGGCAAAACGTGATTATTGAAACTATTAATTGATTGCGTTTTTTTATTGACTTCCTTGGGATTTTGCATATAATTCAGCATGAGGTTAGAAAAACAACTGCAAATAATTAAAACAAATATCGCCGAAGTAATTTCTGAGGAAGAATTATTAAAGAAATTAAAAAAGAAGAAGAATTTGAGGATTAAGTTGGGGATTGATCCATCAGCCCCTGAAATCCACCTTGGTATTAGTGTACAACTGAGAAAATTGAGGCAATTTCAGGATTTAGGTCATACAGCAGTATTAGTAGTAGGCGATTTTACAGGTTTGATCGGCGACCCAAGTGGTGCTTCTAAAACCCGTCCAAAACTCACAAAACAACAAGTCAAAAAGAATATGGCAAAATACAAGACGCAGATTTTCAAAATACTTGACCCGGAGAAAACTGAATTTACATATAATAGCAAGTGGCTTGGTGCATTAACAATGTATGATTTTATTGAACTTGCATCTAAATACACTGTAGCGAGGATTTTAGAAAGAGATGATTTTTCTCAACGTTTGAAAGAGGGTTTGCCGGTTTATATGCATGAAATAATCTATCCATTATGCCAAGGCTATGATTCAGTTGCGATTAAGGCTGATGTCGAAATCGGTGGCACTGACCAGAAATTTAACCTGCTCGTTGGCAGGGAATTGATGCGCGAGTTTAAAATGGTGCCGCAGGTAATCATAATGCTACCAATCTTAGAGGGAACTGACGGTGTTCGTAAAATGAGTAAAAGCTTTGATAATTATATTGGTATTACTGAATCAGCAAAGCAGATGTTTGGTAAGGTTATGTCCCTTCCTGATGAATTGATCGTCAAATATTTTAAACTTGCAACCGATGCCTTTCCACACACAGTCGAGGAATATCGAACAACAATGCATGAAGGCTCAATCAATCCCAGAGACGCAAAGTTTGAGCTGGCAAAAACAATTGTTCGTATGTATCATTCGGCAAAGGCAGCACAGAAAGCTGCTGATGAATTTGAAAAGGTGTTTACAAAAAAAGAACTTCCCAAACAGATCAAAGAATTTAAAATAAAAAGTAAGGAACTTAATATAATTGACCTTCTTGTAAAGGCCAGTTTAATGAGTTCAAGAGGGGAAGCAAAGAGAAAAATCAGGGAAGGTGCAATAGATATTGATGGAAAGCGTGTAAAAGACATTAATTATATTGTGAAATTTAAAAAGCCCGTTGTTCTGAGAGCTGGTAAACACAGATTTTTGAAGATAGTACAAAAATAAACGCGGTATCATCCTTACAAACTCACCCCTCACACATTGACTTTTATTTCTGTCTTGTTATAATTTCAAAATGAAGGTTGATATTGCAATCCCCCGGACAAAATTCGATTTTTTTACTTATAATGCTCAAGATAATCTACAGGTTGGAGATCTTGTCCTGGTTCCACTGCGAAATAAATTAAAATATGGAATCGTCATAAAAATAAACTCACAAAGATATATCAGTGGTATTAAGGATGTTAAAGAATTAATCGAAGAGAAATTTGTTCCAAAAAATTTATTAAAACTCAATAAATGGATAGCTGACTATTATCTTGCAACCCTGGGCGAAGTTTTACGGCTCACCCTTCCTTCAAAGATTTTAAAAAAATATGAATCTATTGAGAAATCTGCTGCGCTGCCCAGCTTAGCAAAAACACCGATACCAACTTATCCCCAGAGTAATGCAATAAAAAGAATTTTGAGTGCTTTAAAAACGGACTACTTTAAAACCTTTCTTCTATACGGTATAACCGGCAGTGGCAAGACAGAAGTATATTTAAGGTGTGTTGAAGAAGTTATAAAAAAAGGTGGTAGAGCATTGATTTTGGTTCCTGAAATATCTATGACCCCGCTTGTTTTTAAAAGATTTCAGGAAAGATTCAATAATGACGTTGTAACAATACATTCATCACTATCTGATAAGGAACGCAGGAGATTATGGTATGCTATTAAACAAGGTGAATATCGAGTTATAATCGGTCCGCGTTCAGCAATCTTTGTTCCAATTAAGGATTTGAAGATAATAATTGTTGACGAAGAGCATGATCATTCATACAAAGAGCATGAACGCATGCCGCGATATAATGCACGAGATGTTGCAGTCATGCGTGGTAAATTCGAGAATATTGTTGTAGTACTTGGTAGTGCCACACCACAGATTGAATCTTTTCGTAACGCGGGGATCGGTAAATATGAATTGCTTACTCTAAAAGAAAGGATTGATAATAGATCACTTCCCGAGGTCGAAATTATAGATTTGAAAAAGGAGAATAGAAAATTCATATCTCCTAATTTAGAATTAAAGATAGAGGAGACATTAAAAAATAATGAACAGATTATCCTTTTTTTAAATCGTCGTGGATTCGCGCCGAATTTAATATGTCCATTTTGCGGATTTGTTGCCAAATGTCCGTATTGTAATTTACCTATGGTTTATCATAAATCAAAAAAAGAAAAAACATCATCGTTATCATGCCATATATGCAGTTATAAATCTAAAAAAATGAATATCTGTCCTAAATGTGCACGTGGTACACTTTTATACCGGGGTGCAGGAACGCAGAGAATTGAAGAAATGGTGAACAAAATAGTAAAACGATTAGCTCTAAACCATGAGCAAACAGATGAACCAATTGTTCTAAGATTAGACCGTGATATAGCAAGAAAAAAGGGCCAGGCAGAAAAGATATTTAATATCTTTGAACAGGGTAGAGCAAAAGTTCTTCTGGGAACACAACTTGTCACAAAAGGTTTGGACTTTCCCGAAGTTACTTTGGTCGGCATTGTCAATGCCGATGTTATTTTAAATTTTCCTGATTTCCGCAGCGGTGAACGAACATTTCAAATTCTTACCCAGGTTGCTGGTCGGTCTGGAAGAGGCAAAAAACCCGGCAAGGTCCTGATGCAGACGTATCACCCTGAGCAGTATTCAATTCTCTTCAGTCAATTACAGAATTACCCTAAATTCTATAGTCAGGAAATGAAATTTAGAAAAGAACTCAATTTTCCACCATTTTCTAAACTTATTCTTTTGAGATTTAAAGGAGAAGATGAAAAGGCTGTATGGAACCAAGCAGAAAAAATATTTGCAATTATTAGTAAAATGCAAAATATAAAGGCATTTGGTCCTAATAATTCATTCTATTATAAAATAAGAAAAAAATATCGTGTTTTTATACTTCTTAAAACACCGAAGAACTTTAGACACGGAAAATTGAGATTTCTGAATTCATATAAGACCAAAAATTGTACACTGGACATAGATGTAGATCCTCTCGAAGTCTTTTAGACTTCGTTGTTCGTTGTACGGCATCTTTCTCAATGTCGAATTTCGAAATGAGACAGCCGCCCGCCCCGTGGAACAAAAAAACGCCGCAAAACCTATATAGCTAACAGCCTAGTACCGTTTCAAATTGTAAATGTTCGATTTTCCAATTCTGTTGTAGGGACACGCCATGGCGTGTCCCTACAAATAAATGCAGACCAAGGTCTGCCACTACAATTTTTTGATGTTCGCGCAAAAATAAGACACGAACTATTTGAAACGGCACTAGAATATTGATTTTAATATTATCTGCAAATCAGTGATGATTGATTGGTTCTTTACATAATAAAGGTTGTAATAATCTTTTTGCCGCTGTGTAAGTGCCTTCTTCTTCTCTTTTAATTTCACCTGCACAAGACCGGTTAATCCTGGTTTATAAGTAGGATGATATTCACTCGGCTTAAATTCAGTCATTTCTGATCCTATGATACTTAACTTACCTGCAAACGTTGAAAAATATAAAGGGAGATACTTCATAAAACCCATTCCCTGCCTGAAAAATCTGATGTTGATGGGTTGCCCGGCATTGCCGACAATTGTCTTTTTGACCAACCTGCCTCCAAAAAGAAGATTAATTAACATTAAAGGAGACGTCACAATTATTACTAAAGTCGATACGACGATGTCAAAAATCCTTTTGACCATCAAATCCAGAGGATCGGCGACACCTGTAATATCAAGTAAAGGTACTGTATCTATCTCGTCAACTGATGATTTTGCTACAATGTATTCAAGTTCATGAGGAACTATCCTGAAATTCACACCGCTACCCCGGGCACGGATTATAGTTTCAAGTATCTGTGCATTAGTCAAACGGTCAGATGAAAATATTACATCATCAATCTTTTCAACCCTTATGACATCTTTAATATTATCTATTGTTGCCAAAACCTCAGCTCCATCAATTTCCTTACCAATACTGTTTTGTTCAAAATCTACAAACCCACAGATCTCATATTGCATATCAGGTCTTTTCTCCAACTTCTTTAGTATTCTCTTGCCCTCTTTGCCAGTACCAATAATGATTGCCCGACGTATTTTTGATAAAGGACCCTTTTCCGGAATCGGACCTGCAAAGCGATATACAATGCGCCATATACTTAATATAAATAGAATAAGTATAAACGAAATCAAAACAACAACCCGAGAATATGCAAACTGTTTTAAGAAATAAGTGAACGTCGAATTCACCATCAGCCCAACAATACAACTCCCGAGAATTGGTTTTAAATGATATCTACCTTTTAGGTGATAAGCACCGAATAGATAGATGCTGATAAACCAGATAAATGTATATACGGGTAATACAATACGAAATGTTTCAAGCGGATAATAAGGGAGCCATATCTTTATCGCCAGGAAAACACTCAAAATAATAAGTACAAAATCGAGCAATGGCGATGCGAGACTTTTTGATAAATGCCCGAGGTAAGCAATATACGCGCGAATGTAAATACCAATAGCTAAAATGGTCCGTAATAAAAATGAATAGTGATTCTGAAAGTGTTTGTGTATAAAAATTAACATCGCAGAGTAAAAGTTCGAAATGTATGAAAATTCACCCTTTTTTGTACTTTCCCCTTTATAGTGTATTGCTGTGGTGATTGGTGTATAATGAATCTTCCATCCCTGTTTCTTGATTCTGTAACATAAGTCAATATCTTCTCCATACATAAAATAGTCTTCATCAAAATGTCCGATATTATCGAGAACGCGTTTCCTTATAAGCATCAAAGAACCTGTTAATACATCAACCTCGCTCTCAGTATCAGGACTGAGATAGGTCATATTATATTGTCCAAATAACCTGATCCGGGGAAAAATCTTGCTCAATCCACTAATTCTCGTAAAGGCAACCCAGGGTGTGGGAAAGCCTCTTCGACTTCCAGCTTGAAATGAACCATCCGGGTTTATTAATTTGCAACCAACAGCCCCTGTTTTGCTATGTTTATCAAGGAAGTCTTTTAGTGTTGTCAATGTATCTTCTTGAATTAGCGTATCAGGATTTAAAATGAGAACATATTTGCCTTTTGCCAATCTTAATGCCTGATTATTTGCCTTTGAAAATCCAATATTTTCTTTGTTTTCAATCAAATGAACGTATGGGAATCCTTTTTTTACCATTGCCTGACTGCCATCTACTGAACTATTATCAACTACAAAAATTTCGATTTTGAGATTATGTCTTGCCCGCTCAATTGCCATAAGGCATTGTTCAAGAAACGCCTTGACATTATAGTTAACGATTACGATCGAAATATCTATAGCCATAATTACCGAATTATACGCATTAACACACTCAAGTCAAGAATACCTTAGGTTTTTATCGCGACTGGAAGTCGCTCCCACAATATAAAAATACCTAAACCCAGCTCGTTTATAACGGGCTTGGGTAAATACCTAAAAAGCCGTATTCGTGACTCGTTATTCGTATTCGTTTTTTAGCAGTAATCGCACCGCCAAGTGATAGCGTAATTTCATACACTTCTCTCCGTATCTTATTTATCCTTTCTTCATCTATGTCATCAATTTTTTCATCGCTGTAATCATCTGTCTCCTGATCCCCTGATTCCCTGATAATCTGATGCCCTGTTTAATCTTCTCCTCGTCACCTTGTCTCCGTTTCTCCCAGTCTCCCCATCTCCGTGTCTTTATTTTCTGCCCTATATTGCCTTCTTTATTATATATAGGTATATCCTATCTTCTGGTAAACAGTCTTCGAGTTCCCAATTATCAAATGTCCATACGTATGAAACAACACGCGTCCCTGGTTTCAACTCTTTTAAGAATTTTTCTTTTAGTTTATTATTTGTCGGTCTATACAAAAAAACTGTTATTACTGTAGCATTATCTATTTTTTTCTTGAAGAAATTGCCAAATTTTAATTTTATTTTTTTTGACTGGCCGGAAAAAAGAATATTCAACCAGGAAAATATAAATCTGAATGGGTCGGCTTCCATACCCACTGCCCTTGCACCATACCTTTTTGCTGCAGTAATTAGAATTCTACCGTCTCCACTACCCAGATCATACACAATATCATCTTCATTAACCTGCGCCATATCTAACATTTTATATACCCTGTCCATTGGCGTAGGGTCATAACCAGCACCGAGTGCCAAGGTCCAGTATTTCCAGATTATGTACAGGACAAAGACAATTGCCAGAATAACTAAGAATTGCATAATTAAACGTATAAAGAAGCAACAAGGGGGCTTGTTGCCCCGTAACGGGATTCTCGATCTTTTGTCGGAACACTCCAAAATTTCACTATTTCTTCAGATACCTATCAATGAATTTCAGGATAAATTCAAGCCTCTTTTCACGGCGTCGCGGTGAACCATGGCGTGACAAACCATGTGGTTCCAAGGGAAAACGTACCATTTCAACATCCCTTTTAAGTAATTTAAGAGCAACAAAAAGCTCTTCTGCCTGAGATATTGGACAACGGTGATCCTGTTCACTGTGGATTATGAGTAGAGGTGTTTTCATATTCTTAATATATTTTAAAGGCGACATATCCCAGTAAAACTGAAAATTCTTCTTTTCCCACCAATAACCTTTAAATTCCTTGGGGAGGCTAAATCCAAAATCAGAGGAGAAAAATGAAAGCATATTAACAACACTCCTCATGGTAACTGCTACTTTAAACATATTTGTATGCCCGATTATCCAATTGGTCATAAATCCGCCATAACTGCCGCCCATTACGCCCATTCTCTTTTTATCAATATATTTACGCTTTGTTAACAACCTTACTGCTTTCATTATATCTTTTGTATCTGGAATGCCCCATCTGTTATGCAAAGCTTTAGCAAACTTCTCACCATACCCCTCACTGCCATGGGGATTTGAATAGAATACAACGTATCCATTTGCAGCGAGAACCTGAAATTCATGGAAAAACGAATTGCCGTATGCTGCATAGGGACCTCCATGAATTTGAACAACCAGGGGATATTTCTTTTTGATGTTGAAATTAGGCGGTTTCAATATCCATCCCTGCACTTTGTCACCTTTATCACCTTTGAATCTGAACTCTTCTGGTCGTGCTACACGGTGTGTTCTAAAATAGCCTTTATTAAAATCAGTTAACTGCTTTCTTTTACCATCTTTTAATATATAGAGATTCCCCGGGTCAACTGCATTACTAATAGCCAGAGCAAAGGTATTTTTCCCATTATGATCAAAAGCATAAATCGTCTCATTCTCACCGAGAACCTTTATTACTTTTTTCTTCTCAACATCTATCCCATACAATTTTGAATCACCGTTATCTGCAATATTATAATAAATAAATCGACCATCTTCCGAGAATACTGGATAATTGCACGCATAATTGCCAAGGTCATCAATTACATAGCCGGGGATCGTTCGGTCAAAAGATTTTGTTATATTTACTGCTCTACCTCCTTGGACCGTAACCACCCCTC
>JABUBN010000056.1_pt1 | contig 28048 bp, 25 predicted proteins | sample 7240341 | NCBI WGS metagenome assembly JABUBN01 (sample SAMN07256345, study PRJNA390944) | subsurface metagenome | isolation source: Methane hydrate marine sediment | place: Pacific Ocean: Eastern North Pacific, ODP site | reverse complement strand
ATCACCTAGCTCTTTAACCGGATGCGGGAAAAGAAAAACTGAACCACCAAATAAAACTAACTCGGGTTTAAATTCCCGAATGATCTTAGCTGAAGCATCAATATCGAGATTCATTTCATCGTTATCGAATGCTAAATATTCAATATTTAGTCCCCTTGTTGTTCCAGCCGTACCAAAAATTTCCCTTCCGCTTTTGGCGAATCTTGGTCCATGAGAAATATGACCTCCCCGAACAATAGACATACAGCACATTTTACCATTATTATCAGAAGTAAATGCGTTATACATTGCTAGGTTAGCGACAACGCCCGATATGGGCCTTACATCAGCATGAATACATCTAAAATATTCCTTTGTAAGTTCCATGCAAATATCTTCGATTTGATCTATATATTTGCATCCTGCATAGACTCTTTGCCCACTCCATCCTTCTGCATATCGATGTGAAAAATCGGAAGCACAAGCTTCGTCTACAGCAGGGCTAGTGATGTTTTCAGAAGCAATCAGAGGTATTGAATTTTGGAACCAATCATGATGTTTAATTAATATATTTCTAATTTCTTCGACTTTCTTTTTCAAATTTTATCAAATCTTTTTTTTTGAAATTTTAAAGTTCTTATTGCATTATAATAAAATGCAAATAATTTTAAATCTTACGACAAATTTCTAAGAATTTTATCTATATGTTTGAAATTTGGATTATATTACAATCAGATTTATCAAAAACATATTAAGAAAATTAAGATATAATCAATTAAAAGTAATCATAACAAGGAATATTTTTTAACCTAAATCTTAACTTAATCTTTCGATTGTTCGAGGATTAATCGAGCTTCAAATAGGTTTAGTTTTTTGCCCGCCTTTTGTTTCTCCAACGCAACAGCTAATTTCTCTCGCTTTATCTTTTCAAGTTCATTGTTTTTTCTTGTTTTATTTCTATACGGCGTTTTTGACCTACTTTGAGAGGAGTTATATGGTCGTTTTCCTTTTGATATTTTTTTTCTCTTATTCATAACACGCAATAATTGTTCGTGGTATGCGTCTGCTGCTTTTTTATTTTCGATCAACTCTTCTTCAAGAGCTTTCTTTTTCTCTCTTAATTCGTTAATTATTTCATAGGTTTCATGCATTTTGGCATGGTAATTTTGAGATTTATTAGACCATTTAGTTAGTTGCTCATAAATCTTATTTAAATTAATTTTAACAATTTGGATTTTACGCTCAATTCTAAAGTAATCACTGTTCTGTTGCTCATCCAAGAAGTCGTGTTTAATTTTAACTAATTCTCTAATTTTGTCAACAATTGCATTTTCTTCAACAATCTCTAAATTTTCAATTTCTATTCGTCTTTCTAGATTATCAATTTTCTTATCGATTTGTTTAATTGAGATAAATTTCTTTGTATCTTTGCCCTTTTTGCTTGTTTTCAAAATTGCTTTTCCTTCATCTATGCATTTATCTAGTAATTGCTTATATTCTATTTTTTTGTCTTTTAATTTCTTTACCTTATCGTTCCAATAATCCCGCTTTTTCTTATAATCTTCTTTCACAACTTTTAAGTAGTCCTCGATTTCACCATCAATCTCTTGTAATTCGGTAATAAATTTTTTAGTTTTTTTGTTTAAATCATCTCGTTTTTGCCTAAATTCTTCAATTTGAAGTTGAAGTTCTTTAAAAGAGATTTTTGAAATTTGAGATGTATTTTTGTTGGCACTACTCATAGATTAAATCATTAACGAGTATTTATAAAAAAGGTTGCATAAACAATGATTGATTATTTCAATTTTACATATATTTTATATTTTTTGTAAAAACTCGTTTAAATTATTTAAAACGTTATAAAAAAGTTACAATTTTGTAAAATTTATGACAGTGAAATTATTAGAACACTTTAGATATTATTGGAAAAATTCGGGTTTTAGAAAAGAGATTAATTATGGCCGAAGAGATAATAAAAGAAAATGATTTAATTTACCTAATTCTTGATGAACGAAGAAAGTGGTTGGTTAGTGTAGAATCTGGTAGTGAATTTCATACACATAAAGGGATTATAAAGTATGATGATCTAATAGGAAAACCATTTGGTTCTGTAATATTTTCTCGACCTTATGAAACTCAAGGATATAAATTCTATGTTTTTAAACCTTTACCTTCTGATTATGTAACTTACATGAGCCGCAAAACTCAAATAATTTATCCGGAAGACGCAGGATTAATTTTAATGTATTCTGGGATTGGCCCTGGCAGTATGGTTGTTGAAGCAGGGTGTGGTTCAGGAGCATTAACATGTATTTTAGGAAATTATGTGAGACCCGAGGGGCATATATTTTCGTACGATATCAGAGAAAAAAGCCTAAAACGAGCTCAAAGGAATGTTATTAAGGCAAATTTACAAGATTTTGTCTCAATTCAATTCGGAGATATTTTAAATGACGACCTTAAACACAAAAATGTCGACTCAGTTGTTTTAGATATGCCACAACCTTGGAAGGCTGTTGAAAAAATTAGGAGTTATCTTAAACTTAGTGGAACCTTTGTGTCATTTTCACCTGCTATAGAACAAGTTAAAAAAACAACTTTTGCTCTGCAAGAAAACGGATTTTATGAAATAAATACATACGAATTAATTAAAAGAAAATTTCAAGTGAAAAAAAATGCAACCCATCCCGAAGTTCGAATGATTGGGCATACGGGCTACATGACATTTGCCAGAAAAATCAATGATGTTAGAAATCCATATCGTGAAAAGAAACCAAAGCAAGACGAGTTTGTCAAATTGAATGGAATGCCCTTACGAGGTTGATAACTAATGGTAATCGATTACACCACAAGGGAGCAAAATAAAATAATTAAAATCCTTTTAATTTAACGCCAGTTTGCATCTCTTTCTTTTTCTTATACCTCTGCGTTTTAAAGTAATGTTTCTTTTTCTCAGGTAAAATATCAGTGTATTTCCTTAAAATATCTTCAACATAAGCTTTAGTTGCTTTATTTGATATTTTGTTTGGATTAGATAAATGTGCTAGAATATCTTTATTTTTAGAGTCAGCCGAAAGTCCTAAATTTTTTATTGGAATATGAAAAGAATGAGTAAACCAGCCTGTACCTTTTTCTTCGTGAACAATTATTTTTAAAATATTTACTTCTTCTTTTTTTATTTTGAAATCAAGTATGTTCTTGCCGGGACGTACAATTATTGTAGCGTAAATTGGAAGATTATTTTTAGGATCGTGTATTTTTTTTAAAAATTCCTTTAACTTGTCATTCATTTTGATTCAAAACGATAAAAAGTGCTAAGTTATAAATAGCTTAAATTAAGATAATTAATTAAATTTATTATTAAAAAGAAAGAAAAAGGAGAAGAAATCGTGACGGTTGTATTAGAAACGTTTGAAATTAAAACGAAAGCTTATTGCGATGTAATAAATATTACCCCTCAAGTTCAAAGTGCGGTTGAGAGAAGTGGATTGAAAGATGGCATAGTAAACGTACATATTGCCGGATCTACTGGAGCTATTTCCACGACTGAATACGAGCCCGGAATAGTTAAGCATGATATTAAGGATCTACTTGAAAAACTAATTCCATACGATAAAAATTATGCACATCATAAAACATGGCACGATCATAACGGAGCCGGGCACCTAAGGAGTTTTCTCCTTAAAACATCTCAAACTTTTCCATTCAAAAACAAGGAATTAATCCTAGGGAGCTGGCAGTCTGTAATTTTCGTGGAGAATGACGAAAAAAATAGGGTACGTGAGATTTTTGTGACAGTTATAGGCGAATAATTGCAAAATAATAAAAGTAAAAAATAATTAATTCTTTTGGTTCATATTATTAAATTCGTGCACTAACATGTCATATGTTTCTCGACGGCGAATATTTTCGAATTTATCTATCATCTTTAAGATAGTTTTATGACCCTCTTGTATCATGCTTTTAAACATAGGAACCTTTCGTACTACGTTCTCAAATTTATTTTTCTGATTTATTTGATAATGTAAAAATTCCAAAAATTGGTTTTCCTCTTCGTTCAATTCAATCCACTTTTATAAATTACTATTTAACGAAATTAAAATAGTTCTCATTATAAAATGAAAGTATCATGTATGTATTTTTCAAGTAATATTTGAAATTTGAGATATTGGAAAGCAAAATAGAAAAAGACAATAAGATTAAAAATAATGAATTTCACTTACTATTAAAAAATTTCATTATAATCTTCTTTTAAAAAAGGTTTTATCGTTATTTTTTTTTAATAAGTGTTTACAATAATAAGTATTGGTCCACAATAATGGAACGATTTATCAAGATAATTATAGCTGGTTTAGATAACGCGGGTAAAACATCGATATTAACTGCGTTAGATAAGAAATATGACTTTCATAATGATATTATTTCCCTTACACCAACGATTAGAGTTGAATATCAAGCAACCGAATTTCTAAATAACAAAATTGTATTTTGGGATATGGGCGGGCAAGAACAATATAGAAAGTTATATCAAGAGAAACAAGAGCTTTATTTTGGGGATACTGATTTGCTGGTATATATCATTGACATTCAAGATACAAAAAGAATTGGAACTGCTCTCGCTTATTTAGATATGATTTTGCATAATTTCGAGAAACATAAAATGGACATCCCTTTAATAATTAGCTTTCATAAATTCGACCCTGAATTTCGTGGAAACGAGAAAATGGTTGACCAGATTGAAGAATTAAGAGAAAATATACTAAAAAAATATCCCTCATTTAAAATCTTATTCCAACAAACATCAATTTACGATATAATTTCAATAGTTCAACTTATTTCTTATGGGTTATCAGTATTTGATGAAAAATTCTTTGAACTTTCAGAGCTTTTAGAAAAGTACATCAAGGAATTCGACAGTAAATCGTTAATAGTATTCGATAAAAACGGCATTATTATAAGTGAGTTCTACAACGACATTATAGAACCAGAAATATATATTGAGCTTCTCGAATCGATTAAGGAACACCTCTTTTTACTTAAAAGAATGCAAGAAGAATCTTATGAGGCTGATTCCACCTTTTCAACAATTGGAAATGAATTAATATCATATCTACATCGAATAAAACTCAAAGAAGAATCTTTATTTGTCTCGGTTGTTATGAAAGAAAAATTAAAAGAAAAGTTTTTAGAAAAAGTTTCAGATTTCCTTTCTGATTTAACAGAGATTTTGAAAACTTTATTATAGATTTCCATAAAATCTACATCAAATAGTAGATGTAGGGAATTACCGATTAATCGATATCTAAAAGCTCTCTAGCTTTATCAATTAGTTTTTCTTTTTTCTTTTGATGTTTTTTATAAAGGTTACCTCTAAAGACATCAAATTTTAAAATCCTTAATATCTAATAAAAATAGAATATTTACTTTAATAAATAATTTAAAAATATTTTTTAATTCATAAATGCCAGATTTTATAGTAACTCCATGGGAAGTTAGTGGTGAAGTAGATTATGATCTACTAATTCAAGAGTTTGGAATAGAACCTATTGATGAAAAATTGTTGTTCAATCTAAAAGAGATTACAAAGGAGATTCATCCATATCTTAGAAGGAAGATTTTCTTTGCTCATAGAGATTTTCAATGGATTCTTCAGGAATATAAAAAAGGAAATCCGTTTTACCTTTATACTGGAAGAGGTCCTTCGGGTAATATCCATTTAGGTCATATATTACCCTGGATTTTTACGAAATGGATTCAAGAAAAATTTAATGTGGACTTATGGTTCCAATTAACTGATGATGAGAAGTTTCTATTTAACCAATCCATTACATTAGAAGAAACTCATAATTTTGGATATGATAATGCACTAGATGTTATTGCCTTGGGATTTAATCCAAAAAAGACATATATCTTTTCTGATATTGATCTCGGTAATACTTTTTACAGAAATGCTTTAAAAATTGCTAAAAAAATAACTTTCTCTACAATCAAAGCAACATTTGGGTTAGATAATAGTGCAAACATAGGTCAAATATTTTACACAAGTATTCAAGCAGTTCCCGCCATCCTTAAAAGTCTGATTGAAGAGAAAAATGTTCCATGTTTAATCCCTCATGCTGTAGATCAAGATCCTCATTTTCGGTTATCAAGAGATGTATTACCAAAACTTGGTTATTACAAACCTGCCTCTATTCAATGTGTATTTCTTCCAAGTCTCCAGCAAAACGGTAAAATGTCTGCATCAGTTGAAAATACTGCAATCTTCACGAAAGATGAACCAGATGTTGTAAAAAGAAAAGTAAATAATGCATTCACTGGGGGACAAGCAAACGCAAAATTACAAAGAGAATTAGGGGGAAATCCTTCAGTCTGTTCGGTTTATAAATATCATTTTATGCTTTTCACTTTAGATGATAATGAAATAAAAAGGATTCAATCAAAATGCATAGGAGGAGAGTTACTTTGTGGAGAATGTAAAAAAGATTTAACACAAAAAATCAATAAATTCCTTAGTGAGCACCAAAAACAGAGAGAAAAGGCAAAAGATGTTTTAGAAGATTATTTACTTAAAGAAAAAGTAGATTTGAAATATTTAATAAATGAAAAAAAAAGAAAATGGAACTACTAAATACTAAAGGGAACTATACTTGAAGAACTATTTAAGTGCTCGAATAATATTTTAAACACTTTTTGCGATTTTTAACTTCTTTTTGTTAATAGAATATGGATTTAATTAAGTGGATATAACCGCTAAGTATATTAAATCTACATTTTACTCTTTTATTGTTATGACAGCGAAAGATTCTAAATCTGAAGACGAATGGAAGCAAAAATTAACTAAAGAACAATATCATGTGTTAAGGTTAAAAGGAACCGAACGACCATTCTCAGGAAAATATTGGAATAATCGCGAGAAAGGGGTTTATTATTGCGCTGGGTGTGGGGGTCCTCTATTTGATTCTAACGCCCAGTTCGAATCTGGTTGCGGTTGGCCTAGCTTTTCAGTTCCTATAAGCGATAAAGACGTCGATTTACAGTCAGATCTCAGTTTAGGCCTGAAAAGAGAGGAAGTATTATGCAATAAATGTGGAGGTCATTTGGGGCATGTATTTGACGACGGTCCTAAACCTACAGGCTTACGATATTGCATTAATTCAATTTCTTTAGATTTTATACCAGAAGATAAAAAAGATTAGATAAAATAGTCTTTACTTTTACTATAGAATAATAATTGTGAATTTTTTAAATATTTTACAGTCTTAAAATTGAATACTTGAACGAGGGCGGTATTCTTTTAGAACCATATTAGAAATAGTCTTCGTTACGTATTCTTTTTCATTCAACACCCTAATAAAATGATGGACATCTTCTGCTTCTTTAAAACGGCAAATTAAAGCTGCGGATTGCTCCCCTGTAGTATGATAGACAGAACAAACCTCTGGTATTTTTGATATTTGGTCCAAAATTTCAGCTGTGTGTTTACCATCAATTTGTATTCTTATTAAAAATGTTAACTTATAACCGAGCTTTTCGTTGTTGAGTTTAAGAGTATAACCCTCTATTATACCATTCTTTTCGAGTTTTGCTATTCTATTATGAATAGTACCGATAGAGATGTTTAACTTATCTTGAATTACTCGATAAGATGTTTTAGCGTTTTCTTGCAAGATTTTTAAGATTTCCTTGTCGATATCGTCCAAGACCTTTTCTTTTTTCATTTTTAAACTAGACCAAAAAAAGTGATATATCTTTTAAAATTGTTCAACAATTCAATGTTTATTGTAAAATTTATATTACAACAATTCAATATTTATTGTAAAATTTATAATTTTTGTTATTGAAGTGTTTTACATTTAAATGATCTCCAAATCATAAAATTATTATTGAATTCTTCTTATATTTCTATATATTAAAAATAAAAAAAAACATAAGATCATGTCTGTACCAATAATTATATTAAAAGAAGGAACTGAGGAAACTAAAGAGAAAGAAGCTCGAATGCAAAACATAAATGCGATTCTAGCAATTACTGAATCCGTAAAATCTACGCTTGGACCAAAAGGTATGAATAAAATGCTTGTAGACTCTGTAGGAGACGTAACGATAACGAATGATGGCGCCGAAATATTAAAGAAGCTTGATATTGATAATGTTGCTGCGAATATGATGGTAAATGTAGCCAAATCGATTGACGACGATATCGGTGATGGCACTACTACAGCTGTCATCTTCTCAGCTGCTTTATTGGGAAACGCTCTAGAGTTAATTGAACAAGGCATACATCCAAAACCTATTACTCAAGGATTCCGCATGGCTGCAAATAAATCTTTAGAGATTCTAAATGAGATCGCTGTTAAAATATCTCAAGACGATGAAAAAATTCTTATTAATATCGCTAAAACTGCTATGAATGCTAAAGATATTGTAGGGGTAAAAGAATATTTTTCAGAATTAACTTTACAAGCTATAAAACATATAAAGGGAGACGCCAAAGATACTTTTTCGAAAGTAGGGAATGTATTAATTATTAAGATACCAGGAAAATCGCTCAGAGAATCAGAGTTAATAAATGGAGTCTACATTGAGAAAGAACGAGTCAATCCCGCCATGCCAGAAGTAGTAAAAAATGCGAAAATAGCTGTTATTAAAAGAAAATTAGATGTTGTTAAAACAGAATTCGATTCCCAAATTAGAATATCTAACCCCGCTGACATTCAAAAGTTTCTCGATCAAGAAGAAAAAATCCTGCTAGATTACTTAAAAATCTTTAAAGATTTAGGAGTGAATATGATCGTTAATAATCAAGACATTTCCGATAAATTCGGTGCGTATTTAGCGAAAGAAGGAATCGTTGCGATAAAAAATCTCGGTGATTCAGACATAAAAGCCGTAACAAAAGCTACTGGAGCGAAAAATATTGTTGATCTCCACTCTTTATCCGAAGAAGATTTAGGGTTTGCAGAAAAAGTAAAATTTGAAAAACTTGCTAACAACAATTATGTTTTATTTAGTGGATGTAAAAACCCTAAGTCAGTATCAATATTACTAAAAGGAGGCTTAGAGAAAATTCTAGATTCCGCAGAAATTACCTTACACGATGTTCTCTCAGTAGTGGCTAAAGTAATGGACACAGAAGCCGTGGTTGCTGGTGGTGGCGCTATATATATCGAGCTTGCGAAGAGACTAAGAGAATATGCGAATCAAATTAGCGGGAAAGAACAACTTGCCGTAAACGCATTTGCTATAGCCTTAGAAGAAATTCCAAAAACTCTAATCAAAAACGCAGGATTAGACGAAATTGAGAATATGACGGAATTACGCGCTGCTCACAAAACAGATAACGAAAAATGGGTTGGAATTGATACTATATCCAATAAGATCGAAGATAATTTTGAAAAAGGAATAGTTGAACCCGCTGCTCTTGTTAGCCATGTAATCAAAGCGGGAAGCGAATTAGCAAATTTAATTTTAAGAGTAGATAGAATTATCAGCGCTAAAGGCTCTAAACTTCCTGGATTATAAAATGTAAATTACTTTATTTTTTTCTTAATTTTTTTCTTCTTTTCGTTAATTTTAGGATATTATTTAAAAATTTTTCAATTTTTCACTAACTTCAAAAAGATTTTTAATAAAAATTTCACTTTTTTATTAATAAACTAAAAATATTTATTAAATTGAATTAAGATGGACATTACAAAAGATTTTGTGAATTTTGTGGACAGAAATTTAATATCTCAAGATGACATCGAAAAATTGTTTAATTTGAAGAATGAACACGTGTTAAAGATTATAAAACAATTTGTTGACTTATGTAAACCTAGTAAGGTTACAGTAATTTGTGATTCTAAAGAAGATATCGAATATGTGAGACAAAAAGCCATCGTCATCAACGAAGAAACTAAACTTCAGATAAATGGACATACGATTCATTACGATAGCTTTTACGATCAAGCAAGAGATAAAGAAAACACTAAAGTGCTAATTCCTAAAGGCGAATATAGAAGCCCCTGGATAAATACAATGGATAGGGATGAAGGACTCAAAGAAATATTAGAAATTATGGATGGATGCATGAAAGGAAAAGAATGTCTTGTAAGATTTTTCTGCCTTGGTCCAATAAATTCTAAATTTACAATCGGAGCTCTACAACTTACGGATTCGTTTTATGTCGCACATTCAGAAGACCTTTTGTATCGTGTCGGCTACGAGGAATTCAAAGATCTTAATGGTTCTGATGATTTCTTTTACTTCATCCATTCTGCCGGTGAACTCGATGGAGATCCTCCAGTTACTAAAAATATCAATAATCGTCGCATATATGTAGATTTACAAGAAAATCGGGTTTTGTCCGTAAACAATCAATACGCTGGCAACTCTCTAGGATTAAAGAAACTAGCTCTACGATTAGCAATAAATAAGGCAAATAATGAAGATTGGCTCACAGAACATTATTTTATATTGGGGGTTCGTCCTACAGGAAAAAATCGAACAACTTATTTTACAGGAGCTTATCCAAGTGCTTGTGGAAAAACATCAACGGCTATGCTTCCGGGACAACTAATTGTAGGAGACGATATTTCATACCTTCGTAGCTGGGAAGATGGTTATACGCATGCTGTAAATATAGAAAAGGGAATATTTGGAATTATAAAAGATGTAAATCCTAAAGACGATCCCGTAATTTACGAAGCGCTTATAACGCCAAGAGAATTAATTTATTCTAATGTTCTCATAAAGGACGGAAAACCATATTGGCTTGGGATGGGAAAAGATCACCCTAAAGAGGGCTTTAATTATTCTGGCAGTTGGTTTGAAGGAAAAACTGACGAAAATGGGAATAATATCCTTCTCGCCCATCCAAATGCCAGGTATACCATAAATCTTACCGACCTATCTAATTGCGATCCCAAATTAGAAGACCCTAATGGCGTACCCATTCACGGCATTTTCTATGGTGGTAGAGATTCGGATACAATGCCTCCTGTTGTTGAAAGCTTAAGTTGGGAGTATGGAATCTTTATGGGAGCAACTATTGAATCTGAAACAACTTCAGCAACTCTTGGTGCGGTAGGCGTTAGAAAAGCTAGTCCGATGGCAAATTTAGATTTTCTAGTTGTGCCATTGGGAAAATACTTAAAAAATCACCAAAAATTTGGCAAGAAATTAAAACAATGTCCAAAAGTATTCTCTACTAATTATTTTCTTAAAAATAAAGAAGGTGAGTATCTAAATGGCATGTTGGATAAGAAAGTATGGGTTATTTGGGCGGAAGGCCGTACTCAAGGAGACTTCGATGCGATTGAAACACCGATTGGATATCTTCCGAAATATGACGATCTGAAAGCATTATTTAAATTAGAATTAGATAAAGATTATTCTCAAGAAGACTACACAGAGCAATTTAAGTTAAAAATCAAAAAATTGCTTGATAAATTAGATCGCATGGAAGAAATGTATAAGGCAGAAAAAGATATTCCAAGATTTTTCTGGGAAGTTCATACTAAACAAAGATCAGAAATAAATAAATTATTGAAAAAATACGGTAAAGATGATATCTTGCCTTCTGATTTGGCGTAAAAGTAAATTAATTATCAAAAAACAGATTATATGGCTAAAAAATAAACTCCAAACTTTACAACAAGAGTTTTAACCCATGTTTTACTTTGTAAGTTCTTCTGAGCCTGTCAACCTCAATAAACCTCTTTATTTCAAGGTTGTTTAACAAATCTCTCATCTCAACAGGATTTTTTTCTAACTTTTCAGCCAATCCTTCAATGTTTGTTTCATATGAACGAAGTACTGTGAGGAGGGAAGAATAATTATCGTATATCAGATTTACAAGATATTTTAAAGATTCTTTTAAATTTTCTCCTGTCCTTGTGCTTGTCGAAAAAATTACAGCGTCGTCGCGTAAGTAATTCTGTGATCTTACTATCTCAGAGTGTCTCGCACCAGCAATATCTTGCTTGTTTGCTAAATAAACTATTGGCGTATCAACCCCTATTGTTTTTCTAAGAGCATTTAATATGATTAATGCATCTTCATCTTTTTCAGGATGAGCCGCATCAAAAATGAAAATAATCCCATCAGCCCCTTGAATGATTACATCTCTCATAACTTTGAATCTTAATAAACCAGGCGTTCCAAATAAAAAGACATCAAACCCATTTAATCTAACAACACCTAAGTCCATTCCAACCGTATAAAATTTATTATCCCTAGCTTTTGCTTCGACATTCAAAGCTTTTTCGTCTAAAAATTTGATAAAACTTGACTTTCCGCACTGGAGAGGGCCAGATACAACGATCTTCATTTTGTCGGACTTTTTTTTGATTACATTGTTATTATTTGATTATTAACTTGTTTTATATTATTATATTGATTAATATCCATATAATATGAGCTTATTCTTCTAGAAAAAATTAAATCGATCTTTTTATTTTTTTAAAACCTATTTATTACTTTTTAATAAGTCAATTCAGTTAGTTACAATATATTTGTTTTTTAACTACTTAACTATTTAAAATCTTAATATTTGAAAAATTAACGAAAATGTCATTAATTTTAATAGAGAAGAAGTGCTCTATTGCCAAATTGACATTTATTGTGCAAAAATGTATTAAAATAAGAAAAAATTGGTCATAATTTTGATCAATAAAGCTTTTTTTTTGTAAATCTTCAACACAAAACTTGTCATTTTCGTCAAACAGAGTAATATTTATATATATTCTTAACCTATTAAGTAAATTATAAAAACATAACTTTTTCAATTAAACAATTATTTTCAAAAAGGACAATTAATTTTAGATAAGCAACGAAAATTAATAAAAAAATATTAAAAAAAATAATCAAAAACTGAAGAAAAAATTATGCCAAATAGTAATGTAATGGTAATAGGAGCAGGAATTTCGGGAATTGAAGCCAGCCTTACTTTGGGTGAGCAAGGTTATAAAGTAATTCTAGTTGAAAAAACATCCTCGGTCGGTGGACGTATGGCTCAACTTGATAAAACATTTCCAACCTTAGATTGTTCGATTTGTATTTTAGCACCAAAAATGGTGGAAGTAGCTAGACATCCTAATGTAGAACTTCTCATGTATTCGGAAGTTCAAGAAGTATCTGGCGAAGCAGGTAATTTTAAAGTAAAGGTCGTTAAGAAAGCACGATATGTTGATTGGGATAAATGTACAGGTTGCGGCGCTTGTATGGAAAAGTGCCCCATGAAAAAGATTTCGAGCGAGTTCGAAGAAGCAATGGGAAACCGCACAGCAATATATATCCCTTTTCCACAAGCCGTACCAAGAAAGGCAATCATTGATGCTGAAAATTGTCTATATCTAACGAAAGATGCGTGCCAATTATGCGAAAAAGAGTGTGAAGCTGAAGCTATTACTTGGGATATGAAAGACGAAGTAGTTGAGTATAATGTGGCATCAATTATTGTTGCTACAGGAATAGACCTATTAGATCCAACACCAATAGATAGATATCATTACGGAGAGTATCCTAATGTTATTACAGCAATGCAATATGAACGTTTATTAAGCGCATCTGGTCCTACTGAAGGACAATTGCTTAGACCCTCTGATAAAAAACATGCCCACGAAATTGGTTTTATTGGGTGCGTTGGTTCTCGAAATGAGGATTTATGTGCTTATTGTTCGAAATTCTGTTGCATGTATATGGCCAAAGAAGGGGTAGTCACTCGAGAACACGCTCCAGACACAAATGTGACGATATTTTTCAACGATACTCGTGTAATCGGAAAAAATCAAGAAGAATTCATTGAAAGAGCAAAAGACGAATACAAATTAATTTATTATCGCGGCATTCCCGGTGATATTCGAGAAAATCCCGAGAACCATAACCTTTTTGTAAAACACGCGAACCTAGATACGGGAGAGGTCGAAACAAGCGAATTCGATTTAGTTGTGTTGGCTAACGCAGTTATCCCCCGTAAGGGAACCGAAAAGCTTGCCGAAATGTTGAGTATTGAAACAAACGAATTAGGGTTTTTTAAAACAAAAAATTCGACCGAAGATCTAAGGTCTACTCGGGATGGGATTTTTGTAACCGGTTCTTGTCAATCCCCTGACGACATAGCTAATTCGGTAGCAAAAGCTGGAGGAGCAGCGGCGTTAGCGGCTTTACATGCCGTTCCTTTAAGTCCTGAAGAATTAGAGGTTATTTTGCCTCCCTTAAAAGTAGTAAATCCCAGAGACGAACCAAGAATAGGAGTATTTGTTTGTAAGTGTGGAGTTAATATAGGGGGATATATGGATATTCCGGCGCTTGTTGAGTATTCCAAAACGCTGCCAAATGTAGTTTTCTCGATGGACAATAAATATAGTTGTTCAAGTCTCACACAAGACATTATTAAGGAAAAAATTGTGGAATTAGACTTAAACCGGGTAATAGTTGCTGCGTGCACACCAAGAACTCACGAACCCTTATTTCAAAAAACTATTCGAGAAGCAGGACTAAACGAATATTTATTTAATTTCGTAAGTATTCGGGAATTAGATTCTTGGGTTCATATGAAAGAATATGAAAAGGCGACAGATAAAGCAAAAGATCTAATAAGAATGGGCGTAGCGCGTGTACGATTTCAAAAATCAGAAATTAGAATTAAGGGAGATGTTGTCCCAGAGGCGTTAATAATCGGTGGAGGTATCGCTGGAATGTCTGCTGCTATGGAAATTGCCAAAAAAGGTTTTAAAGTACACCTTATAGAGAAAGACGACAAATTAGGTGGGCAATTAAACCTTATTTATAAGATTAATTTCGATAGAATTGACTCAAAACAGTTTTTAGAAGAGAAACTTAAAGAATTTAACGGGTTAAAAAATATCACGGCTTACTTAAATTCCGAAGTTGTAGAAGTTAAGGGTTCAATAGGAGATTTTAACATCAAAGTTAAAAATTTAGCTGATGAGAAAAGCATGGATTTAAATGTTGGAGTTATAATCGCTGCTACTGGCGCTTACGAATATAAACCAAAAGATTGGTACCATTATGGGGAAGACGAGAGAATAATGACTCAACTAGAACTATCTCAAAAGTTAAGAGACGATGAACTAAAGGATGGCGAGACTTTCGTCTTTATTCACTGCGTTGCTTCGCGACAACCTGAGAGCGGTAATGGAGTTACATATTGTTCATTAATATGTTGCTCTGAATCTATAAGACACGCTTTATACGTAAAAGAAAATTACCCTAATTCGCAAATTTATGTTCTCTATAGAGATATACGTGTAGGAACTGATGAAGAACAATATTACTGGGAAGCTCGTGAAAACATCAACTACATTCGATTTAACGATTACCCCGAAGTTGATCTCGTTAATGGAAAAATTAATGTCAAGGTTAACGATATTTTAACTCAAATAACTCTTAACATCGAAGCCGACAAGGTAGTCCTGTCAACGCCTTTAGTACCCTATGATACTAAAAAACTTGGAGAATTCATAAAGTGCGCCAGAGACCAAAAAGGGTTCTTTTTAGAAGCTCATGTAAAATTAAGACCCGTTGATTTTGCGACTGATGGAATTTATTTAGCTGGTACTGCTCACGGTCCAAAAGGTATTGCTGATTCAATATCTCAAGGACGAGCTGCTGCTGCTCATGCGCTAATCCCGCTGATTTCTGGAGAGGTAGAAAACGAACCACTGGTTTCAATTGTTAACCCGGCATTATGTATAGCCTGTCAAAAATGCGAGGAAGTATGTAACTTCGGAGCTATTGGAGTCAATTTCGATAACGAAGTGTTGGTTTCAGAGTCTAACCCTTTATTGTGTAAAGGGTGTGGAGATTGTTCGGCAGCGTGTCCTGCAGGGGCAATTACTATGCAACATTTTGCGGACGATCAAATATACCCAATGATTACAGAAGCAGTTAAAGGAGATTTTATAGACGAAAGACCTAGGATTGTAGCTTTCTTATGCAATTGGTGTAGCTATGCGGGAGCAGATACTTGTGGTGTAAGTAGATTTCAATATCCCCCTAATATTAGACCTATTAGAGTTATGTGTACTGGAAGAATTCCTAAAAGTTTCATATTACAAGCATTTTTGGAAGGTGCCGACGGAGTGTTAATTGGCGGATGCCACATTGGAGATTGTCACTATATAGAAGGCAATTACGACATGTTAAGGCGTTACAATGAGATTCAAGAAACATTAGAAAGTGTAGGAATTAATCCTGAACGTTACCGACTTGAATGGATATCAGCTAGCGAAGGTAAACGTTTCTCTCAAGTCATTACCGAATTCGTTAATAAAGTAAAAGAACTTGGACCACTAAGTAAAACAGGTGATAAAATTGAAAAAAAAGAAAAAGCTAAGGAGGGTGCTTAAAAAATGTCTGATAATGTTGTAAAACAAGCTAAAGATTTATATAACAATTTTAGGTACGAAATTAGCGAAAAAGTGGGGGCAAAATCTTTATTAAAGTGTATTCAATGCGGAGTATGTAGCTCTGGTTGCACAGTAACGGAATATGTCGATTTACAACCTCATAGAGTTGTTGCTTCATGCCTTTTAGGATTGAGAGAAGAAGTTTTATCGAGCAACGCTATATGGACGTGCTCACTATGCCATCGGTGCACAGAAAGATGTCCAAAGAATGTAGATTATTCGTTTATCTTAGCACTTCTAAGAAACATGGCAGTGAAAGAAGGAAATGTGCCGATAGAATATTCTGTTACGATAAATTCGATTTATACTAATGGTTTTGTAATACCATATACAGGTGGTATGAAAACTACTATAGACAGAAGGAGAAACAAAATGGACTTACCAAATATCGTAGGTCCTAACTTAGATGAGATTCAATTCATAATAAAAGAGACCGGACTAGGGAATTTAATAAAAAAAGAAGAGGATGATGAAAAATGATGGAATATGCGTTGTATTTAGGGTGTACAATCCCTTTGAAAATGCCACATTTTGAAAAAGCCTTTCGAGAAATCTCTAAAATCTTAGGAATAAAGTATAAGGAAATGGAGGGTGCGGGATGTTGTCCCGATCCTGTAGCAACTCAATCGCTCAATATTGATACTTGGTTAACATTAGGAGCGAGAAATCTATCTATTGCCGAAAAACTTGGATTAGACATCATGACCGTGTGTTCTGGATGTTATGAGACCTTAAAAACGGTCCATGTTTTATTAAAAGAAGATAAGGCAGCATTTGATAGAGTAAATGCCGTTCTAGGAAAGCTTGGCATCGAATATAAAGGGACTTCAAAAGTTATTCATTTTGCGGAATTGTTTAGCCAAGATGAGATGCTTGAAAAGATTAAAAGCAAAGTTGTTAAACCGTTAGATAGTTTAAATATTGCTTCGCATTATGGTTGTCATCTTATAAGACCTTCAAAAATAATGCAATTTGATCATCCCGAACGGCCTGAGAGCATGGATAAAATACTAAAAGCTATAGGAGCTTCGCCCGTAGAATTTGCTGCTAAACTTGAATGCTGTGGGTACTGCGCTAGATTACAAGATGAAATAGGAATGAATTTAGTCGAAGAAAAAATGACAGACTTAAAAAATTTCCACAAAGAAGTAGATGGAATGGTTGCCGTTTGTCCCGCTTGTGCTACCCAATACGATAGAAAAGAAAAATTGATCTCCAGAAAAAGTGAGAAAGAACTTGATATTCCAGTTCTATATCTAGCAGAATTAATGGCAATCGCTTTGGGAGTCGATACAACAAAGCTAGCTTTAAAGCAACGAAGTGTAAAACCAACGAAATTAATGGAAAAATTAAAAATATAATAAAAAAAACTTTTTTTACGATTTAAGCAAATAATAAAAATCTAATAAAATCTGAAAAAACAAGAATAAAAAGCGTGTATGATATGATAATTACACAACAAAAAGACATAAACGAAATTTATGAAATGGTTAAGAGCTATAACAAGATATTAATAGCTGGATGCGATGGTTGCTGTCAACCACCACGCTCCATAAGTGAAGCAAAAGTTCTTGGACAACTTTTAGAACTAAAAGCCCGAACTGAAGGTAAGGAGTTATTATGGAAAGCTATAACGGTATTAAGACAGTGTGACGATAGAATCGCAGCAACAACAGTGCGACCTTACATCGACGACTACGAAGCTATAGTCTCTCTTGCTTGTGGGCTTGGTGTCGTAATGCTGAATAAAGTGTTTCCCAGTAAGTTAACTTTCCCCGCCCAAGATAGCATGTTTGGGGGCGTACAAAACAGTGGTGAGAATAATTTCATTGAATACTGTGAAGAGTGCGGAGATTGTATAATTGGAGATACTGGAGGATTATGTCCTCGGGCGGGATGTGCTAAGCATTTAAGTAATGGCCCCTGTGGAGGAATGGTAGATGGGATGTGTGAAGTAGGTGGTTATACGCTTCCTTGCGCGTGGGTACGCATTTGGACAAGGTTAAAAGAATTTAATAGACTCGATCTCTTTAAAAAGTACAGACCTCCAAGGGACTTTCGCACATCTACCAGTCCTGGATACTTAGTTATCAATAAGGAATATACTAACGAAGAAGAAAAAAAGGAGGTGGAAAATTAAATGGCAAAAAGAAAGGCGTATAGCCAATTATGCAAAGCGATCGAAGCGGGCCATTTTGTTTTCACTGGCGAGCTAGAGCCAAAGAAAATTCTGGATCTTAGCGAGATTATCCATTCCGCAAAGGAGATGAAAAAGACTAAAAGAATCGTAGCAGCAAATGTAACGGATGGTCCACAAGGCGATGCCTACATGGCATCATTGGTCCCAAGCTACAAAATCCAAGAAGAAGCGGGAATTGAAGCAGTATGGCAAGTCACAGTTAGAGATCGAAATCGAGTAGCACTTTTTGGGGATGTAGTAGCTGGTGCAGTTTTGGGGTTGAAGAACATTCTAACTCTCACAGGAGACCATACATCTCTTGGAGATCATAAAAAAGCCCGTGCAGTTTATGACATTGATAGCACACAGTTCTGTGAAATGCTTTCTATTATGATTGATGAGGGAACTGACTACGAAGGAAACGAGTTAAAGGGAGGCAAAATAGAAATGAATTTTGGTTGCGTTGCTAACCCTAACAGTAACCCTCGCGAACCCGAAATCCTAAAGGTTGGTCGTAAGGTAGATCGTGGTGTTGATTTTATCCAAACTCAAACAGCGTTTGATATTGACGACGCAAAAGACTTCCTAAAAGAACTAGAACAATACAATGTTCCAGTGCTTCTTGGGCTCTTTCCATTAAAAAGTCACGGAATAGCTTGGTATTTTGATAACTATATCCCTGGAGTTAGCGTTCCAAAAGATCTATTGAAAGCTCTTAAAAAAGCAGAAAAGGAAAATAAAGGAAATAAGCCTGGCAAATATGCAGCTATTGACAAGATAAATATTGACTTTTTCAAGCCTTTCATTGCAGAGATCAAGAAATCTACTAAAGCAGCAGGTATTCATTGTATGGCAGTTGAGTACGAAAGACTTTTCGCACCGTTACTCGGAGAATACCCAGAATACGTAGAATAATTCAATGTAAAACTAATAATATAATTTTTTTAAAATTTTAATTAAAATTTTTTTATACATTTGTAAACAAAAAAATCCATAGGAAAGAATTAAAATGAAAAACCTAGATGAGAAAGATAAACGTATTTTAGAGATGCTTATCGAAGATTCACGGCGCCCTTATCGAGAAATTGCTGAAGGGGTTGGCTTATCCGAATCAACGGTAAGAAAGCGCGTTATTAAATTACAAAATGAAAAAGTTATCGAAAAATTTACGATTAAAATATGTAGAGAGGATGAAAGATGTATTATAGCTTTTCTTACGGTAATTCCCAATAACGAATCAGAAATTAAAGAATTGATAAGAGAAACGCAGATTATCCCTCAGTGTGAGGAAGTTTATTTTCTCGCAGGCCAATGTGGCGTTTTAATAAAAGTAAATGTCCCAGAAATTAGCGAATTAGATGCGCTTGTTGAAAATTTTCGAGGGCGTAACGATGTAAAGAGCGTAGAAAGAATTTGTGTGGTTTTGAAACCGATAAAGACAAAATCTCAAGATGCAAGGTTGCCAATATAAAGAGATTTTTTTACATCAAATTACTTTTTTGACTAAGCGTTTAACTTTTGTAATAAATTTTTCCGCTTTTTTCAAATTTTTGCACAGTTCCTTGCTTTTCCAGATAAAGAAGATGCCCTAATACTTCACTTAAAGCCATAAATGAATTCATTTCGTCTAAATCAGTTCCAAAATGAACCTGAGAAACTTTGAATGGCGTCATAGGCTTGTTTTTAATTAAACTCGAAATTTCAGATAACCTTTTCTCGTGATGTTTCTTTATCTCTAAAATACGCTCGTGTGAATTATATATAATCTCTTGATGAGCAGGGAAAATTATCTTTGAATTTAATTTCTCAATTCGATCCAGCGAGTTTAGATAATGTTCTAAAATGTTATCAAAATCGTACTTCTCGTATTCGTCCTTAAGAGTATTAGGAATCAAGAAATTCCCGATATGCGGAGTAATTCTCGAAAGGATGTGATCTCCAGAAAAAAGATATTTCTTTTTAACATTAAAGATACAAGTGTGACCAAAACTGTGACCTGGAGTCCAAATTATTTCTAAATCGTCCAAAAATCTATCGTTATCGCGCACAATTACATCTGGTTTTTGGTAGCGCAGAAGTCTCGGCCAAAAAGTGAAAAATTGAACCACTCTTTTCCCTTGTTCTTCGTTAATTCCACATTTTATCATCAGATTTGCAACTTTTTTAGCTTCGGATTTTAACTCTTCCATAGTTGAATCGTTTGTTTCCCATCGCAGAATTTTATGGGTTATATCGTTCATCACTACTTTCAGATTTGGGTTTTTGCGTTTAAGAGTTTTTACTAATCCGATGTGATCCAAATGAATATGTGTGATAAAACAATAATCAATATCTCCCATTGTTATATTTAAATCGTTAAGCGCTGAAAAAAGAAGTTTACTCCAATTTCCCATATTTAAACCAGCATCTATTAGAATGTATTGATCATCTAATTTAAAAAGGTAAAGACAAACGAACTTTACGGCAAATGGAACGTCAATTTTAATTCGATAGACATCATCAATTTTATTGACTTCAGATTTAAATTTGTACAAAATTAGTACCAAGTAATCGATAATTAATCCTTGTTTGAAAAAATTAAGAAAGCAATTTTTAATTTGCCTTTTAAAATAGTTAAAAGAAAAAAAAATTGAAAGTTATATTTTTAATGTAAATTTAAGTTTTTAGCCCGAAATACATTAGCCAAAAACTAGTTAAATATCCGATTCTAACAAAAATTACCATCAATCCTGGAGCAGTTAACCCTTCCAATAATCCGAATATACAGAAGCATATAGATCCCATTGATAAGAGAAAAAACTTCTTTTTTAAAATGCCGGTAGACTGAAAACTTTTTATTAAAAACCCAAAACCAAGAATTATTAAAACGGTTAATAATAAAACGGCCATAATAAGACCTGCTGGTGTAAACATGTTAACATTATAATCAATTAATATCTCTCCTGGATTTACTGGATCAACGAAATTAAAAGTGCCCAGTGGATCTAAGATGAAAAGAACTTCAAATATAGCGCTTAAGATAATAATTAATATCATTAAGTACCACTTTTTCTTAGGTACTAAGAGTTCAGCACCGATATAAATCGCGAGTATGATTATGGGGGCGAACCAGATGTAACTCAATATTCCCACCAAACCGTAGGTGTTATCCAAATTGTTTTGCGTCATAAGAACCACCAAAAAATCCGTAAAAACCCCTAAATACATAAGTCCCGCTAAAATATTTACTACCCCCAAAATTGTTAAAATCTTAGCACCAGATTTTCGCGATTTATATAAAAAGAATATGCCAAAAATAATGCCAAAAATAACGACACCCGAGGCTGTAATCCCATCGATCCATCCTTCTAAAATAAGCATTTCATATTCACTTCATTAAAATTTAATTTTTTAATTTTCATATAATAAAATTTTAAAAATATTAATATAAACTAGCTCAACCGCCTTTATAAATAAAATTGAATCTGATATATTGCACTATTAAAATATAATACAAAATTGTCAAAAATAAACTTGAGATTAATCTAAATACTCTTTCTCTATAACGATTTATTTTTGTTTTTCTTTTTTTTCAAAAAAAAGCTCTTTTTTCATAGAAAATTCTAGATCTCTCAATTTTAGCGTGATTTCGGAGGGATTATAATCCTTTTTTAATAAGTCGATAATTGTGTCTTTTAAATTTTCTAAGTTGTCGATCGCACATTGGTAAAAAATGTTGTCCTTTTCCAAAGTCAAATCCAAAATCTCGTATAAACCTATAAGAGCGTCTCGTATTTTCACATAATACTCCCAAGCTTTATCTAAATCAGATTGATTATCATTATTAGACATTATTAAAATAAAATAAGAAAAAAAAGTTTTTTCATTATAAAATTGATTTTATTGTTGCAGATAAATCTCTAGCATCTGGCGCACCAGATTCAAGAAGCTTAAATACTTCTTTAGCGTTCACTTTTAAAGCTCCATGTAAAAGCTTTTCAAGACCAATTCGAGTATCTAACCTCTCTGTCTTCTGTAAATGAAAGATAACTCGCCCGAGCTCGTCTTTTAAAACTCCTGTTTCGCAGTTTAAGCATACTCTCAACAGGATAGGAGTTAATTCCTCAATACTATCTTGACTTATTCTACTAGCTGCTAAATAAATACTTTTTAGCTGTTCGTCAGAAAGGTCTAAAACTTTTTCTTGAAGGTTTATTATTTCCATATTTTTTTCACTCCGAGTTTGTTTTATTTTTATTTTTTTATTATTAATTACTTTAAGAATAAATTAGTATATAAATATAATGGGAACTTTTCCTTAGCCCATTTTACGAGATCGGGCGAATCTTTGAAAATCTGACTTTTTCTGAACATATAACGATTGAAAAAGGAATCCTTACTTTTTGGGGGAAAAAAATCCCTTTTATTAACTTTGAGGATTTAAAAACGATTGAAAATTGACATTTTCGAGATTTTTTACGATTTTTTCCGTACTATTGTTAAATAATTGTAAGGAAAAGGTTATAAAAATACCAAAAAAAGTTGGTAAAAAATGATCAAAAAATCACAACTTAAAAGTTTTTTATCCCCTATTTCCTTAATTCTTGTTTTTAATTTTTCTTTTTTGATCAAATTAACTTATAAGATTAGTTTATATCAAAGAAAGTGATTTAATCCTTTAATTCTTTTAAATTTATTATTAAATCTCTTAAATTCTTTTTAATAATTAAGAAGTTTCAATTTTTAAGAATTAAAAAATATAAAAAGTAAAAATGCAGTATTTTAACTTACACTAGTTCTGTAAATGTTTTTGTACCAATTTTATATTTTATTGTGGGAATATTATTTCTGACTTTTACTAGTTTAATAGCATTATTTGGGCAATTAGTCGCACAAACTCCACATCCTAAGCAATATTCTTCATTTATAAACATACGTTCATCAGAAGAATCTGGTTCGTTAGGAAATTTATGATAAATAACGCCCATTGGGCATTTATTTAGACAAATTTCACATTTAGTACAGAGTTCATTGTTTATTTTCGGTATGTAATTAGATGCTAATGTTGCGTAGTATTTATGTTCTTTTGCTGCTACTAACGCCCCACAATGGCAACTACAACAATTACATATAAATAAAGTAGATTCAATACTGCTATCTGCTACACAACTATGGATTAATCCCGCTTTTTCAGTTTTTCTTAAGTATTCTATAGCTTCTTCTTTACTAAGATTCGGAAACCCTCCTTCTATTGCAGATCTCGCCCCTTCTCCCGCTAAAAAGCACCCCATTTCTGCTGGAGCTACCTCACATGGTTCTCCTGTGTATTCTGCTATTAAACGACATTGACATGGAATATATGTAAACATATCATAATTATCGATTAATTGAGATACTAATTCTAAAGGAAGGATTTGAGATTCAACATCAAGAGATTCATCAATTTCAATTAATTTTTCCTTAGCATCAAAAGGTAATCGAGGTCGAAAAAGTTTTAATTTACTCTCTACTAAAAATGGAGGTAAAAAATTTTTAAAAAACCATCGATAAAGCTCTGCTACTTTTTTCAAATTTTCTTCAGTATCATTGCGATAAATGAAATATCTTTCAAATATACCGGGAAGAAGTGGAATAAGACTATATTTTGTTACCCTTTTAGCGATAGTACCTTTTGAGCACAATCGCTCCAAAACGGATTTAATTTCTTTTTTTGGAATTCCTGATTTTTTTTCTAATTCCCTTAAAGTATTATATTTATCGGCATTTTCAAAATAGGAAAGAATCTTAACTTCTTCTTTACTCCATAAGATTTTCATCAATTCATAGACTTTTTTATGCTTTGGCGCATACAATGGTCCCAGAATCAGCTTTTGTCTAACTATTTCATAATTATCAATTTCCGCCATGAGTTGTTTTAAGGATTTCTTGAATAAATATTTAATTTTTTATAAAAATAATATTGATATTCTTATTGTGTTATTGTTAATTTCAATGTTTTAAATCACTTCAATTTTCAAGAAAATATTCGAAAAGAAAATATTATGTGGATTAAAACAAATTGGGTAACAATGTTTATTAGTTGACTTGTATAAATGAAACATTAACTATGAAGATATAATTTACCAAAATGATTTTAAACTGGAGGCAGTAAATGAATAGAATTAGAAAATCGTATCTCTTCATGACATCAATTATGCTCTTTTTAGCAATTTTACTCCCTTTTTCTACTTTTATTTTAGCTAATTCTCAAGAGACAGATGAAGTCATTTTAGGATTTTCAAGTAATAAACTTTTATCAACAGACGATAACAACTATGCCCACCATGTGGAAGTTTCTATGGCAATAAGTGATAATGGAACAATCTTCGTTGGCTGGAAGAATTCCGAAACGCATAACGGAGGTGGGGCACGCGTGAGTATTGTAAGATCTCTCGATCGCGGTAAATCATGGACTCAACCTTACGATATGCCAATGTTTGGTGATTCTTTTACACGGCAATCTGATCCGTGGCTATACTGGTACAATGGAACTGTTTATTATGCTTATCTTGAGTTCGAACCTGATTACTTTAATGATCCTAGTGGAGGTTATCTGACACAAATTACAATCGCAAAGAGCATCGATTATGGAGTAACATGGACTCCTGTACAAGCTTCAGATTGTACTCATTTTGCTGATAAAGAAACTATTGTCGTTGGTGAAAATGACACTGTTTATCTCATTTATGATGATGTGAATGTAGAAGATCCAAATGGAAACGCAACTATTCGTGTAACTCGCTCTACTGATGGAGGAGACTCCTATCAAGAAATTTCGGTGATTGGTGAAGATGAATTCTATGTAGGACCCTATATTACCTTAAATGGTTCTGGAGATCCTTTTGTTGCTTGGAGTTGGGTACCTGATGATGGCGGGAATTTATATTTATCTAAGAGTCTAAATAAGGGAATTACATTTGATAATCCACAGATAATTAACAAGGACGGAAACTTTTCAGCCTTAGAACCAGCAGGTGGTTCAGTTGGTAAAGCTACATTACCAGTAATAAAATTTGATAACGACAATCGTCTCTATATTTTATGGGCGGACAAATATGATCAAGCTACAGACACCTTTGATGTGTATTTGCGATATTCTGATAACGATGGTTCGAATTGGAGTGAGCGATTACGAGTGAATCCACAAACAGCGGGAAACCAATGGAATCCTGACATGGTAATTGATCCAACTGGAAGACTCCATATTGTCTATTACAGTGAAATAGGAGATAATTACAGGCCATATTATCGAACAATCAATTTTACTGGGACTGGGAGAAGCAATCCTGTTTTATCTGATGAAATAGTTATAGCGAATGAAGACACTTCGAGCGTCTTTACGAGACCTGGAGAATATATGAGTATTCAACTCGATCAATATGGTATACCTCATGTTGTTTGGTCGGACGGAAGAAATGATGAAATGGACATATATTATGCTTATGGACTTACCACTCTACCATTTCCAATAGAATTAGTATTTATCATTGTAATAGTACTTATAATAGGGACCATTTCAGTCGTAGTTATATTCCGCTATAGACATAGACTAATTATTTCAAAAAATAAAAAGACAGAAAAACAAATTAAGAGCGAATAGTAATCAGCTGTTGTTTTTAATAGATAACTCCTGTCTAGTTGATACAGAAGCAAATACTAAATAATTCTATAGTTGTAAATATAGATTTTATATTGAGATTTTTACTTTTTTTACTTTTTTGATCAATACCTTAATAAATAATATTGTAAGAAATCAAACGAAATATTTTCATTAAAATTTTAAATCACAATTTCTATTATTTTAACTATATATATTTTACAAAATTTGAACAGATGAATTATAAAATGGAAAGAGAATTAGAAAAAGACTTGTCAAAAATTATTAAAAAGGAACGGTTTCAAGGCAAAATGGTTAAATATGTCAGAGGAGTTGGTAAAGTTCTATTATTCGTACTTCCTATTCTACTATTAATAGTAACCATTCTAGCTTTTATTTCAGTATTGGACTTCACGTTAAAAATTGTATTCTTCGTAATCTTAGGAATTTATGCCTTCAATTCAATAATGCTATTTCTAGGAGCAAATTCTACAAATTCTTCTCTTAAATTAAGATTAAAAGTTGAAAGAAAAAGAGGGAGACCAATAGACTCATTAGATGGGTTTGACTTACTATTTAGTAGCGTAAAAAGAGTTATTAACTTGCTAAAGATTATTGCCTTAATATGTTTTTTAGCACTTTTTTTGTTCTTGATAATGTTATTACTTGGAGATCTGAACTTAGGATTCGCAGCAGCAGGACTTGCACTAATTGGATTAGGATTAGCAATTATTATTCGTAGTTTAAACCTTAATATCCATGATGTAAATGGACTCCAAGACTTCTATAAACCCACTACCCATCAAATTTTCTTAGATAACTTTTTTGGGGAAATATTTTCTGATCATTTAGATCCTGTTACATTCCTCAAATGGGACGAATATTTAGCAGGAATTAACAAAATTTTGACACCCTCCTTTGTTCAAAAAATCAAAGAGCAAGAAGAAGATGAATTACCAGTAACTTTTGCCATAGAATCTTTTTTGTTTTTGTATTATTTAAGATATCAAAATGTATTAACTAAAGAACAATTTACCCGAGAACTGGCAGAAATTATTAATGTTGACTCGCTAGACTTTGATGTTGAAAAGGGACTACTAATAGAGAATTCGTGGTATTTTTCTACTGCCGATGTCTTTAAAATATTTGCTTATATCAAAAAATACAATCCTGGCTTCTTTAAAATCATTGATAGACTTCAATTAGAACTAGCTGATAATATTGAACGCGTTTCAAAGGATCCGATATATATGGATTCCTCAGCCCAAGAAGTGGTATTTTTGAATGCGGAACTAAATATTATGATCTTTCTCTATAACAATGCCCCAGAAGATAAAAAATACACTATAAAAGTAGTCGCTCCCGGTTTTGAACCTAGCGAATTAAATTTAGCTATCAAGGTTGAAGGAAGAGGTAGCTTTTTAATCCCAGAGAAACCCATTCCTTTAATCTCTTCTGACGGTACTGATATCGTAGGAGTATTATCAAACATGATAGAAAACGGAGACTCGACTTGGTTAACTTTAGAGCCAAGACAAACGGGAGAACAAACGATTCAAATATTCTTAATGTCTTCTGACGGCACGATTATTGAAGGAAAAACAAGGACAATAAAAGTTACTAAAGATATGAAAACCTATTTGAAAAAATTGACCTCGATCGGCTCTTTACTTGGCGGTTTAGCGGTTCCGCTAGCAAAAGTGCTTCCATCCATGATTGGTTAACGGGCTTTTATATTTGGCTTTAAATTAACAATAGAAAAATATTTTTTTTTCTTATCAGTATCTAATGAAGTATTTATTTATTATTAATTTTTTATTTTTTCTATTCCGACATTAATCTCACTTTAACTGTTATATA